>ENA-UOOE01000442-UOOE01000442.1-fermentation-metagenome-genome-assembly--contig:-NODE-442-length-40949-cov-4.736758_pt1 | contig 40949 bp, 40 predicted proteins | sample MGYA00245776_ERZ724021 | MGnify/ENA primary metagenome ERZ724021 (study PRJEB28704, sample SAMN03018321) | fermentation metagenome | biome: anthropogenic terrestrial biome; feature: soil; material... | reverse complement strand
GGGATCACTAGTTTTCAAGACTAGCTCCATAAACCACTCGGACACCTCTCCACAGCTTTCCATAGCAGGAACAGTGTTTATGATACCATAAACATGCAGCATGTGTCAATCCTAAATTTTAAAAAGCTTATATTATCTTGTAGAACTACAAGATATTTTTGACAAGTCAAGATAGAAAATAGAGGCTGAAAGACGTACCGGTTAGTGTTAAGCTGTTAAATACAACCAATCAGGCAAAACATTGTAACCGAGCCCAGGGCGTGATAGAATAACCAGGTAATTCGGCCACACCTGGCGGGTGCAGCAGAAAATGGAGGATAACCTAATGGATAGTTCCGAAAAGGCAGAGCAGAGCATCGTGAAAAAATATCGTCGGCAAATCTGGCTACCGTTCCTCTCCGCAGTCAAAAAGTACCGCCTCATTGGTAGAGATGACAGAATTGCAGCCTGCATTTCCGGCGGAAAAGATTCCATGATGATGGCCAAATGCCTTGAGCACCTTCAAAAATACAGTGATTTTCCGTTTCAAGTAAAATATCTGGTAATGGATCCAGGTTACCGTCCAGAAAGTCGCCGGAAAATTGAAGAGAATGCCGAAGCTCTCCGTCTTCCAATTCACATCTTTGAAACAAGGATCTTTGAAATTGCCGGGGATTCAAACGGGCGGCCATGCTATCTCTGCGCTAAAATGCGGCGTGGCTGCCTCTACAAACATGCGCAGGAACTGGGCTGCAACAAGATTGCGCTCGGCCACCACCTGGATGATGTAATTGAAACGACACTCTTGAGCATGTTCTACGGTGCAGAAATCCGCACAATGCTGCCAAAACTGCATAGTGCACACTATCCGGGCATGGAGTTAATCCGCCCTCTTTATCTTGTAAAAGAAAGCAGCATCATTGCCTGGGCAGAATATAATGAGCTTTCATTTATCCGCTGTGCCTGCCATTTCACCGAAAACTGTTCTACGGGGACTGGTGATTCCAAACGGCAGAAAATGAAAGCGCTAATACAACAGCTTCGCAAAGAAAATCCAAATATTGATAAAAATATTTTTCACAGCATGGAAAATGTAAATATGGAAACCATTCTCGGTTGGCGCTGCGGCGAGGAAAAACACAACTTTCTTGAAAGTTATGGGAAGGACATCTCCACCATCTCGCCTTGATTTCTAAGCACACATGTCTTATACTGGGAAGAAAAATAGATGTTTGTGCGTCTGCGCGTGCAAATCGTAAAGACAGGTTCATATTTTATGCTAAATTTTGCAAATCTTACCCTGCAGGATATTAAAACTATAAAACCGTATTTTCATTTTCAACAATCTAGAATTTGTGACGACACAGCCGGTGTAGTTACTATGTGGAGGGATTATTTTCATACTGAATTTGCTGTTTCTGGCAACTCCCTGATCTTAAAGCTGCATTTTGGAAGTAGCATTACGGGGTTCCAAATACCTTTAGGGAAAGACTGGATAGCTGCGCTTGGGCAAATTGAGCTTTACTGCCGCAAAAACAGCCTTCCTCTTATTTACTGCAATGTACCAGACTATGCTCTTCCATATCTTCGGAACCGTTATCCGGGAGCATTTATCCAACCAAGTCGGACATGGTCTGATTATCTGTACCGCACAGAAGACCTTCTTAATTTTAAAGGAAAGAGATATGATGGGCAAAGGAATCATATCCACCGTTTTCAGAAATTATATCCAGATTACCAGTTTACAGAGATTACAGAAGAAAATCTTCCGCGTATCCGGCAATTCTATCATTTTCTTTCCGCAGTCAGGGAAAAGCCCGGTAAGTTTGCACAGGCGGAAAGCACTATGGTTGAAAAGGTTTTGGAGTGCTATGCCGAATATGGCCAGTTTGGCGGTTTTGTGGAAACAGGAGGAAAAATTGCCGCTTTTTCAATCGGTGAGCGCGTAAATGATACAATCTACGTTCATATTGAAAAAGCTGACACCCGCTATATTGGTGCTTATCAGGTAATTGTACAGGAATTTCTGAAACATTTTTCCTGTACGGGTGATATTTATGTCAACCGTGAGGAAGATGTAGGGGACGATGGCCTCAGGAAATCAAAGCTCTCTTACCATCCTGTAGCTCTTTTGACCAAAAGTACGTTAATTGCTAACGGTTCTTCATTAACAGAAAAGATAGATAAAAATGGACTTTGAATTTTGTAAAATGGAAATTTTTATTCCTGAGACACATTTTAAAGTTCTTTGCAATGCACTGCAACGCGTTGACGCAGGGCATATTGGAAAATATGACTGCTGTCTTTCCTACAGTAGGACGCAGGGATACTGGCGGCCTCTTGTGGGAAGTCATCCTTACCTTGGCTCAGAAAATCAGCTTTGTACAGAGCCAGAATACAAAGTGGAGATCATTTGCCGCACTGACCGCGTCGATGAAACCATCCGTGCAGTGAAATCCGTCCATCCTTATGAAGAGCCCGTTATCAATGTAATCCCGCTTTATCGAACCGGCCTTTGACCGAGAGGCAACGGCCCAGGAGGCTTCTCTTGCCTACGGTCATGGTAGCACCCGCCCAGAAATCCACGTTGCGCGGAAATCAGGTTAAGGGTTCCGACAACATCTACAAAAAATGTGCACATAACTTTGATGGAGGCGCTATCCAGGCCTTTTGTAAGGGAGACGGCAAAGGTAGTCGCGAGATATGAAATTTCTTCCGGGGTAAAATCTCGTACCATCTGGAAACACCTCCGGGAATATAGTATGCAGGGGAAAGAAAAACCTCCAGCCGAAAAATGTTCTTCGGCTGGAGGTTTTCTATGAAGAGTGTCTTTTTCGGAAAGAGCTTTTCATGATTTGAAGAAAAGAGACAGTGAAATTATTATTTAATTGCAGTAAATTTTTCTTCCCTCCGGTTTCGGCTATCCAAATAAATTTTCCGTGAAAGCATCACAATTACGAGGACAGTTACAGAAACAAGCGCCGTAAAGCCGCCCGGGGCAACGTTTAAATAAAATGACGCAAACAGGCCAATCATAATATCAATCACACTGAAAAGGATAGAAAAAATAAGCGTTTTCCGGAAACCCTTCCGAAGCTGAAGCGCTGTTGCAACCGGCAGTGCAATCATGGATCCCAGCACCAGAACACCAACAATGCGAATGGAGACGGAAATAGCCGAAGCAACCAGAATGGAAAAAATATAGTTTATCAGTTTAACCCGCACACCGGCAATTTTCGCGGCTTCCTCATCATAGGCAAGATACAGCATCTGGTGATAAAAAAAGATCAGAGTCAGAACAGAAATTGCACTGAGCACCACCACCATAATCATATCGAACTGCGTCACGGTCAGAACACTCCCAAAGAGGAAAGAATCTGCGTTGGCATGAAGCTTGCCGGAACTGATAATCGTAATGGCAGTCCCAACGCCCAGTGCGAGGACAATGGTTAAAATCAGGTCTGTATATTTTTTAAAATAAGTCCTCAGAAATTCTATCAGAGCACCGCAGAGAGAAGTAAATACAAAGGCTCCAAGGATAGGGTTCTGGTTGGTCAGCAAGCCCAGTGCAACACCGGCAAGAGAAGCGTGGGACAGGGTATCCCCTATCATGGAATACCGCCTCAGGACAAGAAATATTCCAATGCACGGGCACAAAATAGAAATGAAAATTGAAACGAAGAACGCGTTCTGCATAAAGCCGTAATTTAGCATAGGAACACCCGATTCATATAATTTTATTGCTCCGCAGATATTCTTCCGCGTATTGCTGCGGAAAACACAAATGCCCTTTTCCATTCACCAAATGATAAATAATCGTAGAATTGGCTATGGCAGCTTCCAGATTATGCTCAACTGAAAAAATTGTAACCTGCTTCTCTCGGTTTAACTTTTTTAGGAAACCATAAATTTCCTTCTGGCTTCCAATATCAACTCCGGTAGACGGCTCATCTAGAATCAACAGATCCGGCTCCCCTATCAGCGCCCGCGCAATCAGGATTTTCTGTGTCTGCCCGCCGGACAGCTCTCCCATCAGAGAACCAGAAAACCGGGACATGCCAACCATCTCCATGCTCTTTGCGGGAATTGACTTGTCCGAAAGTTTTAAAAGATGACGGTAGGAATCCAGCATCTCGTAAACCGTAATGGGAAAGCCGGAATTATTAAACTCATTTTTCTGTGGTACATACCCAATCCGAACTGCATGTGACTCAATTTTTCCCGAAACCGGCTTTAGAAAGCCGAGAATCAGACGCATCAATGTACTTTTCCCACACCCATTCTCCCCAATTACAGAAACATACTCCCCTTTTTTAATAAAAAGATTAATCCCGTCAAGGACATAAGGCGATGAACCAGTATAGGAAAATCTAAGATTTTCTGCTGCAACCATATTGTTCACACTAAAGTCTCCTTTTTCAGATAAAAATACTTCTTGACAAAAGCGATCTGCTGAATTATATTGTAAATGCAAATGATTGTTATTTGCAAGTACTTTTTGGAGGTTTTTTTCATGCTTAAGCGTTCCATAGCCATTCTATTATGTGCAGTAACTATTCTTAGTACTGGCCTCTGTGCCTGTAGCAAAGGCACAGAGGCCGGCTCCTCCGCAGGGCAGCCTCAGTCTGCGCAGAATATCGCCTCTCTGCCACAGGCTGGTTCGGCTGCCGTAGGAAAGCTGAAGGTCTCTGTCACTTTTAACGCAATGAAGGAATTTACAGAAGCTGTCGGAAAAGACAAAATCGAGATTTCTACCATCATACCGGATGGGATGGAACCGCACGATTTTGAACCGAAAGCGCAGGACCTTGTCGGCCTCAGTACAGCAAAGGTGTTTGTCTACAACGGGCTCGGCATGGAAACTTGGGCAGAAAGAGCCGTCCAGTCCGCCAACAATCCGGGGCTGGTTGTTGTCGAAGCTTCCAAAGGGGCAGAACCGATTAAAAATACCGATGACAGTACAGAAAAAGAGCACGGGCAATATGACCCACATATCTGGCTCAGCCTGAAAGGGGCTAAAGCAGAAGTCGAAAACATTAGAGATGGGCTTGTAAAGGCCGACCCCTCGAACCGCAATTACTATGAAGAAAACTGCAAAGAATTTGTCGCAAAGCTGGATAACCTCTATCAAGAATATCAGAAAAAATTCATATCTGTCAAGAAGAAAAGTTTTGTAACAGGCCATGCTGCATTCGGATATCTGTGCCGTGATTTTGGGCTGGAGCAGAACAGTGTGGAGGATATCTATGCAGAAGGCGAGCCAAGCGCCCAGCAACTGGCTCAGTTAATTCAGTTCTGCAAAAGCCACAACGTAAAGACTGTTTTTGCTGAGGACATGGCAAGCCCTGAAGTTTCCAAAACACTGGGAAACGAAGTTGGTGCAAAAGTTGAAACGATCTATACTGTAGAAAGCAATGAAGATGATAAAAGCTACCTTGAACGGATACAAAGCGATTTGAGCAAAATTTACAGTAGCCTGCAAGAAAAATAACATTGTCATTCTGACAGTAGATTTATAAAGGGAGTCTTGGCTTCTGTGCGGGACCACAGGAACCAAGACTCCCCTATAAAATTCTATAAAATTCATTGCTTTTTAATGGCACCATACAAGATAATTTTAAGGGACTCATCGATTGCTTCGCTGGTTTTAAGCCTGTTCTGCAAAAGGAAGTCATAATCCGTAAACATGTCGCTGATCTCATAAAGCATTCTTAAAAAGACGGCATAATTGACGTCTTCCCGAAAAATATTCTCCGCGACGCCTTCGTCCAACAGGTTTTTCATTAACTGCATTTTAAAGGTTTTCAGCCCATCGATTTTTTCCCACTGCTCAGGATAGAACCGCTTTACTTCATTCAAAAGCGAAACGGAAAGCGGATACCGATGGGAAGAGTGAATTACTGCCTTAAGCCTTTCCAGAATACTTCCCTGTCTTGCCATGGTATTCCGAATACTGTCTTTGTCGCTTGAAATGGATTGGTCAAAGTACTCGCTGATAATATCATCCTTGCTCCTGAAATACTTGTAAATGGTTTTCTTGCTAATCCGGAGCTCTGAAGCAATATCATCAACAGTAAATCTTTTCAGCCCATACTGTTGAATCAGCATGGCTGCCGTATCAAGAATCCTTTGTTTCATGAATGGCCGGACCTCTCCCCTCGTTTTCTTTTTTAGAATCAGCCCGAAGCTTTACAGCCATCCCGACCCCGACCACACCTGCACCGAAAACCGCCAGGAGCGCCGCTTTCTGTGAAGTACCCCAGATCAGGCCTGTTACAGTAGGCCCCGCAAAATTGCCCAAAAACTGCATGGAATTATAAATTCCGTTTACCGTCCCCCGGTGTTGACTGTCCGCCAGCTCGTTAACATCTGCTGCAAGGATGGTTGCAATGGCGATATATCCGCACAGAAATAGCACCATGCCAACAGAAAGGTAAACTGCCGAAGATTTGTTTAAGCAAAATAATACACTGATTGAGGACAGTACAAATGCAAGAAAAAGAATTATATTTCCAAAGCCTTTATCTGTAAAAGAAACAGCCGCTTTCATTGCCAGAAAAGCGACCGGAATAGCAGGGACGAAAATTTCCCACAGCCTGCTTTCGCCCAAAATACTATTTAAATAAATTGGAACTGCAAAAAAAACGGACATCATCATATAATTATTTAAAAAAGCCATTCCGCCAAAACTGACTAATTTTCTGTTCTGAAAAAATGTTTTAATACCGGAACCACGAAGTTCCACATCTGGCCTGGCTTGGGAAATGTCTCTAATAAAGAAGAAAATATAAAGCACTGTGAGGAAAATTGCACTGGCACAAAGTAAAAACATCTGCCTGACTTCCATAAACCCCCTGAGAACTGGACCGAGGATAAAAGCAGCCGCTGCACCGAAAGAAACGAACGCACTCAGCGTTCCCATGGCTTTGGTACGCATACTATCCCCGGCAATGCTGGCCGTCCAGGCATAACCAACACCGATTACTGCGCCGCTGCCCTGGAGTGCCCTTGCAAAAATAAGGAGTCCGACATTTTGCGCAAAGAAAGCGACTACAAGGCCTGCAACAGTCTGTAAAAGGCCTAAGGCCATGATTGGCTTATTGCCAAACCGATCGCTGAGCATTCCATAGGGAATCTGAAAAATTGCCTGCGTAAGTCCGAAAATTCCAAGCGCCAGACCGGCAAGCAATGGTGTGTAACCCAGCAGCGTCTTGCAGTATGTGGAAATAAATGGTGCAACCATGGACATAGACATCTGCCTCATGGCAAGAGCAACGCCAAGCATTATAATGCTGATTCCTGCCGTTCCGCCCGTTTTCTCATAATCTGCCATAAAAAATCTCTCCACTTCAAAAACTAAAATAGTTTATTTAGTTTCCATTCAACAGTATATGCCTGTTAAATTCATCTGTCAAGGCCCTTTCAAAGCAGGATGAAGAATTATCAGAAGATGTTTTTGCTTGCTATTTTAATGTATAGATGTATAATAAAAAACGTGGTGCAAAGATTTATTAGAAGATGAAAAGCCGATATTAGAGTTGATATGAATATGCCTGAAAAAGCAAGAGTATCGCTGCAAGTGTGCCTATGATTACAAAGAAGTTGCGGACAGGCATGACATGAAATAAACCACTGCCGAGGGACACTAAATTCAAAATAAACGACTGATTTGAAAGGATGAATCCTTCTATGAATGGACACTATGATTCCAGTTTCAACAGCAGGCCCGGAGGAAAACGACATTTCAAAACTGTGATCTTTCTTGTGGCTTTGATCATAATTGTAGCCAGTGTAAGCACGGTTATCTTTCTGAATACTTCGGGGAAAAAGGGCAATCCCATTCCTGTTAGTCAGCCAGCCGGAAAAACCGGTTCCGCCGAAAGTTCCAGAAATGATGGTGTCGCGAAAAACAGCCTTTCTACAGCCGTTACTTCAAATAAGATAAATATTCGCTCCGGTGTCGGAACAGAAAATGAACTTATTTGCACCATTCCGGCAAATACTCGGTTGGAGCTCACGGGAAAATCCAGTTCAGACGGTACATGGGTTCAAGTCAAAACATCGAATGGCAGAACCGGCTGGTGCGGCCGGGCTTTTCTAGATGTTGACCAAATAGACGATGCCGCCGCGCAAGCACTTGCCAATGTAGAGAAGCCATTGAGCATCCGGGTTTCTCTCGCCAACCAGAAAGTCTTTGTGCTTGATAGCAAGGGAACTACAATAAAAACTTTTCTCTGCTCCTCTGGCATAGGCAGCACAACCCCCAAAGGGACATTCACCGTTGGAGGACGCGGAAAGTCATTTTACAATTCTACAGATCAGGAAGGCGGTTATTACTGGACACGTTTTTACGGTGATTATCTTTTCCACAGCATCCCGTTTGATGAGCATTATGAAATTGAACCTGCTGAAGCGGCCAAACTTGGCACGGTTGCCTCGCATGGTTGTATCCGCCTTGCTTTTAACGACGCAAAGTGGATTTACTACCATATTTCGGACGGTACAAAAGTAGTAATCAAGTGAAATTCTTATGCTGCACCGAATCAAAATATCATCACAGCTTATAAAATAAAAGTGAAAGAACGATCTTCTCATTTCATGGGAGGTCTGACCATCCAGTCAGGCCTCCCTGCTTTTGGCAAATAAGACGAAAAAAATCGTATCTTAAAGATTGACGGGTTATCCGGTCGGATATAGAATAAGAGATGCATTATAGTTAGGATACGAATTGTTAAGAAGCTAATTTTACAGGAAGGAACATTGCCATGCTGGTTACCATTCATAAAGCCCTGATACAAACAACTAAGGCCCGTAAGGACAGAATCAGACCGGAAATCTATAAAATCGGCCTTCTTCCCGGCCAGCCAAAAGTTCTGGCCTATCTATCGGAGCACAGTAAGTGTATGCAAAAGGATATTGCAGAAGCATTGGATATTGAGCCTGCTACAATTTCTCAAATCCTCGCTAAAATGGAGCAGGCCGGTTTGATCCGCAAGTCAAATTACAACGAGCGGAAACGGGCCGATTGTGTTTCTATTACAGACAAAGGGCAAAAAGCCTTTGGGCAGTGGCTACAAATCAGTAGCCTTGTGGACAAGATTTCATTCTGTGGCTTCTCTCAGCAGGAACAAGGCCAAATGCTCGATTTTTTGTGCCGGATGTACCGAAATCTGACTGGGAAGGACCTTACCTGAACTCTGTTTCTTTGGAGGGATTACATGCTGAAACGATTCCGGAAGTATTTTATAAAGACGAAAAAGGATTTTATCATCAGCACTGTCTGTGTTTCTTTTGAAGCGACATTCGAGCTGATTATTCCAATGATTATGGCAAGTATTATTGACGTCGGTGTTGCGCAACGCAACAAAAGCTATATTTTGCAGCGAAGTTTCCTGATGATTTTCTGTTCCATGATTTCACTGGTTCTCGGCCTTTTTTATGCCCGCTTTGCTGCACGCGCCGGTCAGAGATTTGGTGCCGCCCTGCGGGAAGACGAATACCGCAAAGTGCAGAGTTTTTCCTTTTCCAATTTGGACCACTTTAATACCCCTTCCCTGATTACAAGACTCACAAGTGATATTACCATCCTGCAAAATACAATCTGCAATGGACTACGCCCCATGGTGCGCGGGCCGATCATGATGATAATGGCACTCTCCATGTCTATCCTGATGAGTCCGCAGCTTGCCATCGTTTTTCTTATTGCCATGCCTATCCTTGGCATTTGCCTTTTCCTGATTTTCAGAAAGATTGGCCCTTTGTATGGGAAAATGCAGAAAGCACTGGACAAACTGAATTCCGTCGTCCAGGAAAATCTAATTGCCATTCGCACCGTCAAATCATTTGTACGGGGAAAAAATGAAAATCAGAAATTTGAAAATGTAAATGGAGCGTTCTGCAACTCTTCAGAACAGGCCTTCCATTACGCTTCCCTGAACCTTCCATGCTTCCAGTTTGTGATGTATGCTACAATCCTCTGCATTCTGTGGTTTGGCGGAAATTTAATTCATATTGGCTCAATGAAAGTAGGGGCTCTTACCGGATTTCTGAGTTATGTCCTGCAAATCCTGAATTCTTTGATGATGATATCCAATGTATTTTTGATGCTTAGCCGCTCAACAACGTCGGCAAACCGTATTTTGGAAGTCCTGGATGAACCTGTTGATATTGTAGGTGGCACAGAGCAGGTGAAAGTGGAACATGGCTCCATTGATTTTGACCATGTATCTTTTAAATACCGGAAAACAGCAAAGCGGGATGTGTTGTCTGATATCTGCCTGCACATTGATGCAGGCCAAACAGTGGGAATCATTGGCGGAACAGGGGCAGCAAAATCTTCTCTGGTTCAGCTGATTCCACGCCTGTATGACGTAGGCTCCGGAAGCCTTAAAATTGATGGCCATGATGTAAGGGAATACCCTGTCGCCTACCTAAGGGATGCCGTTGGGATGGTGCTTCAAAAGAATACGCTGTTTTCTGGTACGATACGGGAAAACCTCAAATGGGGAAATCCTGAGGCGACACAAGAAGAACTGGACTGGGCCTGCCGGACTGCCTGTGTGGATGAATTTCTCTCCCGAATGCCGGAGGGGTATGACACCGACCTCAGCCAGGGAGGCGTCAATCTCTCCGGAGGCCAGAAGCAGCGCCTCTGTATCGCCCGGGCTTTGCTGAAACACCCTAAGATACTGATTTTAGATGATTCCACCAGTGCCGTAGATACTGCTACGGAAGCCAGAATCCGCGCAGGCTTAGCACAGCTTAGGGGAACGACCATCCTTATTATTTCTCAGCGTATCAATTCCATTGAGCATGCCGACCGGATTATTGTGCTTGAAGACGGAAAAATCAACGAAGTCGGAACCCATGATATCCTGCTCGCTCATAACAGGATTTACCGTGATATTTACGAAATCCAGAAAGAAGGGGCAATTGCTTAATGGCGAGGCAAATGCGACACGAAAAACCAAAAGACCTGAAAAAGACTTTGAAATTTATCTCCCGCTATCTGAAGAAGAACCGGATGGCACTGGCTGTGGTTGTTATACTTGTAACGATCAGTTCCCTCGCCAACATTTTTGGTGTTTATTTGTTTAAGCCTGCCATTAACCGGTATATCCTGCCGGGAAATATTCCCGGGCTCTTCCGGATGCTGGCTTTGATGGGGATCCTATACCTTGCCGGTGTCCTGTCTTCTTACGGCTATACTCAGCTTATGGTAAAAGTCGCACAAAAAATTGTTTTGGAAATCCGTGGTGACCTTTTCCGGAAAGTACAGACTCTTCCTCTTTCCTTCTTCGATAAGAACACCCATGGCGAACTGATGAGCCGTTTCACAAACGATATTGATACCATATCGGACGCCATGAACAACAGTTTCACGGCAGTCATCCAAAGCTTTATTATTATCGTTGGAACTTTTACCATGTTGATTGTGCTGAGCCCACTGCTGTCCCTTATTGTACTTGCTTCCTTTTTCTGCATGTTCCTGTTCCTCCGGTACAGCAGCAAAAAAAGCCATATCTTCTTTTCCCAACAGCAAAAATACATGGGAGACCTCAATGGCTTTATCGAGGAAACAGTGGCAGGGCAAAAAGTTGTTAAGGTCTTTAACCATGAAAGTGCTAACCTGAAACAATTTATTGTGAGAAACAAAAAACTACAAGACTCAGCAACGGATGCACTGACTTACTCCGGAATCCTTGTCCCGGTTGTTGTGAGTATTTCCTACTTCAATTACGCTGTCTCGGCCTGCATTGGGGCATTCCTTGCAATAGCCGGCTGGATGGATTTAGGCAGCCTTGCCTCCTATCTTGTTTACGTCCGCCAGACGGCAATGCCGGTAAACCAGTTTGCACAGCAGTTAAACTTTCTCATGGCGGCACTTTCCGGTGCAGAGCGGATCTCTGAAATCATGGAAGTCTCCCCGGAAGTGGATCAAGGCACCGTGACACTGGCTCACGCTGAGCTGGGGAAGGACGGGATGCTGAAAAAATCCGACAAGGGAATTTGGGTATGGTGCCGTATGGCAAGCAGCGGACAAGTGGATTTGATTCCCCTCCGAGGTGATGTGAGGTTTCACGATGTTGTTTTCGGCTATGAGCCGGGGCAGCCGATCCTTAAAAAAATTAGCCTCTACGCTAAACCGGGACAAAAAATCGCCTTTGTCGGTTCTACCGGTGCCGGAAAAACAACAATCGCAAGCCTGATTAACAGGTTGTATGACGTGAATTCCGGAAGCATCACCTTTGACGGAATTGATGTGCGTGATATCCGGAAGGATGACCTGCGCCGTTCTACCGCCGTCGTTCTCCAGGACACCCATTTGTTCACCGGAACCATAGCGGACAATATTCGCTATGGCAATATGAATGCCAGCCAGGAGCAAATTGAGCAGGCTGCAAAACTTGCAAATGCAGATTCCTTTATCCAGCGGCTTCCGGATGGCTACGATACCCTCCTGACTGAAGACGGAAACAATCTCAGCCAGGGGCAGCGCCAGTTGCTCGCTATTGCCAGGGCTGCCGTGGCAGATCCGCCCGTACTGATTCTGGATGAAGCGACAAGTTCAGTAGATACTTATACAGAAAAACTGATTGGGGCTGCCATGGACCGGCTAATGGAAAACCGGACGGTGTTTGTCATTGCCCATCGACTTTCGACGGTCCGGGATGCCAAAGCAATTATTGTTTTGGAAAACGGTAATATTTTAGAACGCGGTAACCATGATGAACTTGTTGCCCAAAGAGGCCGGTATTATCAACTTTATACCGGACAGCTTGAGCTCTCCTGACTGCGGCCATGGCTCCGGGGGTAACAGTTATTCTGCCACTTAAACCAGAAATACAGCCACTTATCTAAAATCAGTGGAATTTAAATCTCATGTTCATTATACTGGAACCGTGCTAAGGCGGTGGGAAAATGGAAATTGAAATCAAGCTGGACGCTTCCTGCAAGAATCCAAAAATCATTATCGTTGCCAATCAAGTAACGGAGGGAATCAATGACCTGGTAAGCAGGCTGTCGGGAACGGCACCTCAAATTCTTGTCGGTTTCCGGGACGGCAGGGCGGAAGTCCTGGAACAAGAAAAAATCTGCCGGGTTTACGCCGCGGGCGGGAAGGTTTTCGCAGAAGCGGAAAACGGTCGTTATACCTTGAGACTGCGCTTGTACGAACTGGAAGAACGACTGAACAAAAGCCACTTTGTCCGGATTTCCAACTCGGAGATTATCAATCTAAAAAAGGTAAAAGGTTTTGATTTAAGCCTTGCAGGCACAATCTGCGTCACATTCTGCAATGGTGAAGTCACCTATGTTTCCCGCCGATATGTCACAAAAATCAAGCAGGTACTTGGAATATGAGGTGAAAGAATGAAGCAAAAAACAAAAATCGTTCTCTCCTGCTTTATCGGTGCACTAATTGGTGTCGTTATTTCTGTGCTAATCACCATCATTATTTCCTTAACTGTCCATGACGGCAGTTATTACGCCGCCCCACCGGATTTAATCCGCACCTGTGGAAATGAAATCAACGCTGTCATACTGGAAATGGTCCTCTCGCTGCTCTACGGAGCCGTCTGGGGAGGCGCTTCCTGGATCTGGAAAATTGACCACTGGAGCATCCTGCGGCAAACAGTAACACATCTTATTATCTGTTCAGCAGTTACCTTCCCCATTGCCTATCTTGCCGACTGGATGCCCCACAATGCCGCAGGCATCGTAAAATATTTTGGGATCTTTGTCGCTGTCTACCTAATTATCTGGTTTTCCCAGTACTCCAAGATGAAAAAGCGTGTACAGCAAATTAATGCAAGGCTCAACAAAAATTTATAGCAGAAAGCCCGTATCCTATGAAATCAGAATACGGGCTTTCTATATCACCAGGAAAGGTACAATTTTGTACCTTTCCTCTTTTTTTGTTTACAGCATTTTGCTTAAATCATTCTCTGAAAGGATCGGGATACCAAGCTGATTTGCTTTTGCCAGTTTGCTTCCGGCATCTTCCCCTGCAAGAACGTAACTGGTCTTTTTGGAGACGCTCCCGCTGACCCTGCCGCCGCGCTTTTCAATAATTTCCGTAGCCTGCGCACGTGTTAAAGTTGGGAGCGTACCAGTCAGGACAAACGTCTTCCCGGCAAAACGGTTATCCCCGGAGACAGGAAGCACAGCTACCATATTTACGCCTGCATCACGCAGGCGTCCAATAAGATGCGCCGTATTTGGCAAATCAAAAAAGCTGCGGACACTTTCTGCCATAATTCCGCCGAAGCCTTCAATGGATGCAATTTCCTCTTCCGACGCATGAAAGACTGCATCTATACTGGAGAAGCGTGCCGCCAAAAGTTTGGCTGCTTTCAGCCCGACGTGCGGAATCCCAAGCGCATTAATAAGGCGGTAGAGATCATCCTGCTTTGATTTTTCAATGGACTGTAACAGTTTCTCTGATGATTTTTGCCCCATGCGCTCAAGGCCTGTAAGCTCAGCAAGCGTCATGGCATACAGATCTGCCGGTGACTTGACTAGTCCACTGGAAATGAGCTGTTCCAAAACAGCCGGCCCGAGGCCGTCAATATCCATGGCATCACGCGAACAGAAATGGATCAGGTGGCGCAGAAGTTGCGCGGGGCACTCCGGGTTGGTACAGCGTGTGGCCGCCTCCCCCTCCATGCGCACTGCCGGTGCCCCGCAGGATGGGCAAACCTTCGGCATGGAAAATGGGACAGAGCCTTCCTCGTGTGAAACGACTGCAACGACTTCCGGGATGATTTCGCCTGCCTTACGCAGCACAACAGTATCACCGACACGGATATCTTTGTCTGCAATAAAATCCTGGTTGTGCAGGGTAGCACGGCTGACAGTCGTGCCCGCAAGCGATACCGGATTAAATACACCCGTCGGTGTAAGAACGCCGGTACGCCCTACATTTATCTCAATCCTAAGCAACTTTGTATTTTTTTCTTCAGGAGGATATTTAAACGCTTCTGCCCAGCGGGGAAACTTTGCTGTACTTCCAAGAAGCGTACGTTGTGCAAAAGAATTAACTTTAACGACGGCACCATCGATGGAATAATCAAAAGAACCCCGCATTTCGCCGATTTTGCGAACTTCCGTAATTACTTCTTCCATTGTCCCACAAGGCGGAAAGGACGGAGGAACAGGAAATCCCAGCCGTTTTAAAAACGCAAGCGATTCATCATGACTTTGAAGGGTTGCGCCGGTTACCTGCTGGACATTAAAAACAAAAATTGCCAGCTTTCGTGCAGCCGTGACAGAAGGATTTTTCTGACGCAATGAGCCTGCTGCCGCATTACGTGGATTCTTGAATGGCTTTTCTCCTTCCAGCTCCTGGAGGGCGGAAAGCTCAGAAAAGACCGTGTGCGGCATGTAAACTTCCCCGCGCACTTCCAGAAAAGGAAGTGCTTCCGGCAACCGTTTTGGCACTGAGCGGATTGTACTGATATTTTCCGTAATATTCTCACCTACAAGGCCATCACCGCGAGTTGAGCCACGCACCATCACCCCATCACGGTATTCAATGGAAACGGAAAGGCCGTCAAACTTTGGCTCAACGATATAAACCGGTGCGCCCACTGCTGCACGTACACGCTTATCAAAATCAATCAGTTCTTGCTCGGAAAACGAATCATGCAGACTTTCCATCGGGACAGTATGTGTCACAGGAAAAAATTTTGCGAGCACATGGCCACCAACGGACTGCGTAGGAGAATCTGGCGTAACAAGTTCTGGAAATTCTGCTTCCAAATTTTCCAGTCTGCGGTAAAGCGCATCATATTCCGCATCTTCGATTTCCGGAGCATCTTCATCATAATATTTTTTATTATGATACCGGATTTGTGTTGCAAGATCTTCGTGAAGTTTTTTCGCTTCCTGATTATTCATCTTTCTAACACGCCTTTCCGTAAATCCACATTATTTATCCACTACAACCGTTGGAACCGTACCAACAATCACCGTCTCGGCAATCAGCACACTGGTATTTACTTCCGTCGTAGTGTCAAAGCCGGGCAGGAAGGAATAAACGCTTGCACCGACATTCAGAGTAATCCTGTGCCGTGTCTGGTTAATTCCGGCAGACTCAAACGTGCTTTGAAATTCAGCCGAAATATTACCGGAAAGTGTAAGCTTCAGGGAAATATTGGGCCCTAAGCCATGGAACAGGTCACTGCCAATCAATGTGCCCAGCGGAACATGCACTGTCGAATCAGTGTTACCGTTCAGTTCCTGCTGAACAGCTGAAATTACTTGTGCTTTCAGGCGGTTCATTTTAGCGACGTCCGTTGTTACAGAAAGTACTTTCCCATTCGCATCACGGTTGACAAAAATAAAGTTTTGGTAAGAAGTCGGATCGTTGTTGATTTCTTTTAGCACAATATTATTAATGATGCTGACAGACTTTATTTTTGCCTCATTCTCTGTCTCTGATTCAATCACCGGTTTAAGCTGCCAGTTGAACAGGCATATAAAACCAATCAGCAAAATTAGGACCAACAGCATTCTGGCTAGGACTACACTGCGCGAACGGCGCCTCATTTTCATTCCTGTACACCCCCCGGACTTGAGTCATTCCATCATACTCCGGAAGGAATTATTCTGTGCAGGCTTTTCTCTTTAGAAATAAAAAAAGGCACAAAGAAATCAACGAATTCTTTGCGCCTTCTTGTATGCTGAAAATCAGCCTTATTCTTCCGTTTCAGGATCCTGTTTTTCGGCTGTCTCATTTTCCATTGCCTTTTCATCCTCAAGAAGAGCACGGATAGAAAGGCTTACACGGTGACGGTCAAAGTCAATGTCCGTAATCTTTACTTTGGCAACATCGCCAATTTTGAGGACATCCTGAGGCTTGTCAATCCTGTGGTCTGCAATCTGGGAAATATGAATCAGACCATCAATGCCCGGAATTACCTGAGCAAACGCCCCAAATGTGGTCATACCAACAATCTTAACCTCGATGACACTTCCCACTGGATACTTATCTTTAAGAATTACCCATGGATTATCTTCAGGCTTCTTATAAGTGAGGGAAATCTTACCCTTCTCGCGGTCAAGCGCCTTGATGGTGACCTTTACAGTATCGCCAACCTTAACGACTTCAGATGGATGCTTAATTCTTGTCCAAGAGAGCTCCGAAATATGAATCATACCGTCAACACCGCCAAGATCAACAAATGCACCATACGAAGTCAGTGACTTGACAACGCCAGTATAAGTCTGTCCCACTTCAGCGCTCTCCCAGAACTTCTCTTCCTGAACTTTGCGCTCATCTCTAAGCACGGAACGGATGGAACCTACTGCACGCCTACGGTTACGGTTAACTTCAATAATGCGGAATTTAACCGGCTTTTTAAGCAGAGCATCCAGCGGATCATTGCGCGAAGCAGTAGCCTGCGAAGCCGGGATGAAAACACGGACTCCACCGGTTATGGCAATCACGCCGCCTTTTACTACTTCGGCGACAACACCATCCAGGACTTCCTGGCTCTCTTCTGCAGCGACGACCTTTTCCCAACCCTTTGCTGCATCAAGGCGCTTCTTTGAAAGCATGACGGTGCCTTCCTGGTCATTGGTGCGCATAATCAGCAAATCCATTTCATCGCCGACCTTGACAACATCCTCAGGCTTTACATTCGGATCGGCTGAAAGCTCACACGCCGGAATATAGCCAGCCTGCTTTCTCCCAACATCGACAAGGACTTCCGTCGGAGTAACACCAACGACAACGCCGTGTACCTTTTCATCTGTATTTAAACTTTTGAGGGACTCTTCGAGCATTTCCTCGAAGCTTCCCTCCGTAGGGTTCTCTTTTTCAGGCTGCGTGGCCGCCTCATTTGTGGCCTTTGCGGCTTCCTCGTTAAGTTCTGACATGGTAACAAGTACCTCCTTTATAATGCTTACCGGCGTAGAAGCGCCGGCAGTAATACCGACTGAGTGGGCATCCTGCAATGCTGCAAACGGAAGCTCGTCCGCAGTCTCAATCAAATATGTAGGACAATTTTTCCGGCAAGTATCAAAAAGCTTTGCGGTATTAGAGCTTTGCCTGCCCCCGATTACAACCATCATGTCACAATTCTGTGATAACTCTGAAGCTTCCAATTGACGCTTTGCAGTTGCATTACATATTGTATCAAAAATTACAGCATTTGTATACACTTTTCGAATGATTTCCAAAGAATTTTGCCATTCTAAGACACTGAATGTTGTCTGTGATGCAACACAAACAGGCAAGTCCTTTAGCCCGGAGTGGTTTTCCGTAAGTTCTTTCAGTTCTGACGCGTTCTGAAAAACAAAATACGGGCCGTTACAATGCCCAATAATTCCCTGCACCTCCGGATGGGCAACATCCCCGGCAACAAGCACCGTGCGCCCCTGTGCTGATGCGTGCGCAACAATCGAATGAATTTTTGCAACAAATGGACATGTGGCATCACGAAAATTGATTCCCCGTGATGCTATTTCTTCATAAATTTTGCTGCCGACGCCGTGGCTCCGGATTACAAGCGTTGCATCGGCAGGAGCATCTGCTACAGTATCTGCAATTTTTACACCCCTTGCAGTAAGTTCTGCAAGAGTCTGAGGGTTGTGTATTATTGGCCCGAGTGTGGAAACTTTCTTCCCCGCATCCAGCAGGCTGTGAACCATACTGACAGCCCGGTTTACACCAAAGCAGTATCCAGCAGAGGAGGCAACTGTGATTTTCATGTTTTTCCCTCCAACAGCCAATTAACCTGATCCGCCAGTTTTTCCGCAGCTCTGCGAATTGCGGAAGAAGCTGCCCCTTTTCCCGGGAAAAGAGTATTGGGAATCAGTTTTCCAAAACGGATTTCAACACAATGGAATGGGGCAACCGGCCCATCGCAGCAGATGGCTGCGGGCAGAACCGGCGCACCAGATTTCGCCGCAAGCAGCGCAACTCCTGACTTCGACTGAAACGGAGCATTCCCCGGGACAATGCCTCCCTGCGGGAAAATGCCCACCGTCCCCCTTCCTTTTAAAATAGCCAATGCCTTTCGGATAGATTTGAGATCACCGGTGTTCCGGTGGACAGGAAATGCCCCCAGCGCATTTAGAAAGATGCGCGCCAACCGTCCGTGATCGGTAAACAGCTCGGATTTTGCCATATAACGGACCTGTTGCCGAAATGGGATAGCAAGCAGGATTGGATCATAAACAGACTTATGATTGCAACAGACAATCAGGCTGCCGTTATTCGGAATATTCTGCACGCCTGAATACTTTACACCAAAAACAGACTTTATCAGGGGACCAAACAGGCGCAAGAGTGTAAAGTAAAGGCCTTTGCAATTTTGATAATCTCTCTGCAAATCAGTGAAACTCCTTCAGGCTCTCATCTCTCAATTCTGTTATGCAGCTCATCACTTTCAGACTTGCTGCACGGAGCTCACTTGGTGTATTATTCCGCACACCAAGCTCTTCCGGTGAAATTGGCTTCCCATAAGCCACAACAGCAGGATGGAACAATTTCGGCAGCCCGCCGTTTTTCGCTGTGATTGCAGCGTGAGGCAAGCATTACGGCGCCCGGTTTGGGACGCTGAAGCTTACCGTCCTTTGAACGTGTGCCCTCAATGAAAACGCCGAGGACATCGTCTTCTTTCAGGTGCTGTGCAGAAAGGTTAATGGCACCGAGGTCACTTTTTCCCCTTGCAACCGGAAATGCGCCCAACCCGCGGATAACACAGGCTACAAATTTATTCCGGAAAAGTTCTTCCTTTGCCATAAAGAAAATCTGCCGGCGTTGAGAATAGGCAAGCCTTAAGGGATCGGTGTTGCTCATATGATTGCTGCAAAGGACAACCGGCCCATTTTTTGGCATATACTCCGCATGGCGAACACGGATTGGCATCAGCGTGCGGAAGAGCCAGGGTAGAAAAGTCCTGGCAAAACAATAAAGTGGGGTTTCTTTCATAGTATCGCCTGTTTTTCCTATATTATTTTCCTGCTAGACGGCTTCTGATGATATGCGTCAGTTCCGCGACGGACTGTTCCAGCGTATTTCCCGTAGTGTCAATAAGCACTGCATCTTCGGCCTGTCTAAGCGGGGAAATAGCGCGGTGTTCATCTTTATAGTCGCGCTGCTTTAAATCGGAAAGCACTTCCTCATAATCGGCCTTCATACCCTTCCCAATCATTTCCTCATAGCGGCGGCGTGCCCGCTCATCAGCAGAAGCCGTTAAAAAGATCTTTACGCGTGCATTAGGCAGCACAACGGTGCCAATGTCCCTGCCATCCATTACAACGCTGTGTTCTTCAGCAAGGCGGCGTTGAAGAGCAAGCAAATACTTGCGCACCTCAGGGATTGCCGAAACCTTGGAGGCTGCCATAGAAACTTCAGCAGAGCGTATCTGTCCGGTGACATCTTCTCCGTTGATGGAGACCTTCTGATTCCCATTTTCATAGTTCAGGGCTACGGAAAGGGTTTTCAGTAGTGGGCACACTTCTGCCGGACTGGACGGGTTTACCCCGCTTTTCAGCACAAAAAGGGCAATGGCCCGATAAAGGGAACCGGTATCGACATAAAGGAAGCCAAGCGCTTCCGCGGCACGCCATGCAATCGTGCTCTTCCCTGCACCTGCAGGGCCGTCAATCGCAATAGCTGTTGTTCTGCCTTTTGGCTGACTATCTTTCCTTTTCATTCCGAATCTCATCCTCCAGTTTTCATGGAACTGCCTGCAAGCCTGCCTGTACTAAAAGCAATCTGAAGGTTAAAACCTCCGGTATAGGCATCAACATCAATTACTTCGCCTGCAAAATAAAGGCCTTGAACCAGCTTGGACTGCATCGTTCTTGGATCAATTTCTTTTGTTGAAACGCCTCCGGAAGTTACAATTGCTTCTTCAATCGGACGAAAACCCTGTACTGTAATTGGGAACGACTTCAGCATTTTTCCGAAAGAATGGCGCATCTCCCGGGTAATGGCATTGCATTTTGTCGCCGGTGGGATACCGGAGCGCCGCACTGCAACCGGAATCATTTTGCGCGGAAGCAGGGCAGAAAGGGAATTGAAAAAATCCCGGTTAATATTTGCGCCGAAGTCCCGCTGCAGGCGGGCGTCCAGCTTTTCCGGCGTCAACGCAGGCTTCAGGTCAATCAGGACACGGTACCGTCCCGGTGACATCCGGTGCATATGGGCGCTTGCACTCAGGATAATCGGCCCGGAAAGCCCAAAATGTGTAAAAAGCATCTCACCGAAATTCTCATAGACAGCCTTACCGCTACCGGTATCCACCACCTGCACCGCAACATTCTTGAGGGAAAGGCCCATCATATCCCGGCAGTCCTTTCCGTCTTCCCCGGACGCAACCAGCGGTACCAGTGAAGGCAAAAGCGGCGTAATGGTATGGCCTGCTTCCTGAGCCAAACGGTACCCATCCCCTGTGGAACCAGTCGCCGGATAAGATACACCGCCGCAGCAAACGGCAACATTCTCTGCAAGGATTTTTGTCCCATCCCGAAGGGTAGCCCCGCAGACAGCCCCGCTCTTTAGCAGGAGGTGCGCCGCTTCCCCACGGACAAACTGCACACCAGCCCCGCGGTCAAACCGTATCAACGCTTCCGCAACATCTGATGCATGGTCAGAGACCGGGAATACACGATTCCCACGCTCTGTTTTCAGCGGAAGGCCGAGGCCCTCAAAGAAACGGATTGCATCAAACGGAGGAAACTGGGACACGGCACCGTAAAGGAACCGTCCATTTGTCGGCGTCGATTCAATTACTGTTCGGACATCACAGTTGTTTGTCACATTGCAGCGGCCTTTTCCTGTAATGCGGATTTTTTTGCCAAGAAAAGAATTTTTCTCCAGAAGGCAAACCGAAAGACCTCTTTGTGCAGCCGTACCAGCGGCCATCATTCCGGCTGCTCCTCCTCCAATGATAAGCACGTCATACTTCACTTAGAGTTGTCATCTACCTTTTCATAAACCCCATATTCATCCCAGATATCTTCGAGTTTCTGGAAAGTATGTTTTACTTCTCCGGATTTCCGGATTGTCACCATCACAATAAGCGCATTAATTAGGCTGAGTGGAGCGCAGAGCGAATCGACAATGGAAGCAATATCGCTGCGCGCAAGAAGCATGCAGTCTGCTTTTGCAGCAATCGGAGACATGGATGTATCCGTAATAGCTATGACTTTTGCACCGCGGTTGTGGGCGTAATCCATGGCGTGGGAAACCTTGCGGGAATAACGTGGAAAGCTGATTCCGATTACCGTATCCTGCTCGTTAAGGTGAATCATCTGCTCGAAGATTTCCCCTTCACTTGTTGACTGGACAAGCAAAACATTTTCAAACAGCATATTGAAATAATAGGAAAGGAACGTCCCAAGGGCAAGGGCACTTCTGGCTGCAAGGATATATATTTTGCGGGAAGCAATAATTGCATCGACCGCACGGTAAAAATCCTTGTGCGAAGTCTCCTCCATGGTGCGGCGGATTACATCAATATCCTGATTAAACACAAAATCCAGCACGTCGGAATCTCCAATCCGGCTGGAGGTCACATCCATGCGCTGTACCATTGTCAGTTTGTTGCGAATCATTTCCTGCATTGCCTGCTGAAGCTGTGGGTAGCCTGCATAGCCAATCTCAGTAGCAAATCGCACAACGGTGGATTCGCTGACACCAACCGTTGCCCCCAGCTTTGACGCCGTCATAAAAGCAACTTTGTCATAGTTTTCCCGGATATATTTTGCAATACGTTTTTGGCCCTTGGAAAAGTCATTCATTTTCTTCTGGATACGGGCCTCCAGAAAATCATCCATTCCAATAGAGTCCATTTCTCCGCGCAGGTCTTGAAAGTGTACGATTCCGCGCGGGGAACCGCACCATGCAATTTTCCAAAAAAGGTGTGGCCGGAGCCGATTCCAGCCATACCTTATTACAATTTTAAAACGTAAAGCAAAAAAAATCAAGTGCTGCCCAAAGGAAAAGCACTTGATATCAGTGAATATGGAGCCATTTTTCAGCATTGGGGTGAATTTTCCGGCAGTATCCGACAGTCAGCAGGGAGAGCGCATAGTCATAAAGCGCAAAAACAAAGTTTCCAACTGCCAGAAAAAGCCACGGCATTTGGACGCCAAAGATGGTGTAACTGCTCACAGGAACCTTTAAAATCCACATGGCAAGATAAAATTCCGCAATGGCGGTAGCATTGAAGAAAGCAAACTTCAGTACAGTTGCAGAAAGTTTTTTTCTTCTCTTTTCTATTTTTGCCTTGACAATCGGGTAGCATCCAAAAAAAAGGATGTACCAGAGGACTGCTTCTTTATCCGCTGCAAGGAACACAGAAAGGATGGAAACTGCTATATAAGTAGGCCATGCCCAGTTGGTGCCCAGTTCTATAACAATTGCGATCTGCGGAATGCCCGCAAGCGCGGGGAAAGCGTAAGTACCGATTGGTATGATTCCGCCAAGGAACATTAGGGTTACAGAGACAGCGGCCATTACAGAACAAAAAGCGACGCGAAGGCTATGGTTCATGAAACAGCCCCTTCCTCAGAAATACCGTCAACACATCCGCCCGCCGCCCAGGCAACTACAGCAGGCATCTGCCGCACAGAGTGTTGAACAGATGTCACACCCTGACCAACGGTCAGAGGAAGTTCCATATGGGTTATAACCGCCATACATACCGCTGCGCTGCTGCGAAATCTGATTCAGCGCCGCACGGTATTCGGCATTCCCAGGTTCAATCTGGCAGGCACGGGAAAAATCCTGGTAGGCTTCTTCGAGCCATCCGCGGCGGTAAAGAACCGTTCCCTTCAGATAATGCCATTCTGCATCGCGGTTCTCAGTAGGAACTCCGTCAAGAATTTGTTCCGCATCTGCATTGCGGCCGGAATAAATGAGGTTCCGAACATCTGCATACTCAGAAGGAGCCGAATACCTGCCATAGTCAGTCTGGCCCGCAGTATAAGGGCCAGCATTCCCGGCACGTCTTCCTTTGCGTTCTTTGACGATCGTGTCATATGCCTCATTGATTTCCTTCATTTTCTCGGCGGCGACATCTGCAAGTGGGCTGTTGGCATAATGATCAGGGTGATATTTTTTCGCAAGGGTACGATAGGCATTTTTAATTTCCTCATCAGAAGCAGATGGGGAAACGCCGAGGACCTCATAGGGATCTGACATTGCCGTTCTCCTTCCTGAATAATCGTTGTCTCTGCATCATTGGCAGGCCAAGAAATATTATGTTTCGGATGGCAGGTTCAAAGCAACCCAGCTCCAGCAAATCGGCCGCAGCATCTAACTGAGACAGAGTCCCATTCAAAACGGAATTTGCATAATAGCGGGCTTGCTTCAGTGCCTCAGGAGGACTCTTTTCATCCAACTGAAACTTCACCGCAAATGGATTAAAAGACTTTCTCCGGATGTCCTTCGGCAGATCATCCGCAGCATCAATCAGGTAGGTCCACCGGCCAAGGCAATAGCCTGTCTCACGAAGCACCTGAGCTGCCGGTGTTCCGCTTTTTTCCGGTCCTGCAGCGTCGGCAAAAAGCTCTGCCATCATCCCTGCGGTCGGCTCAGCGCAAAGGTCAACTCCCGGGGAATTTCCGATTTCAACTGTCTGCTGTTTTCTCATTGCTTTGGAAACAGCTTTTTCAAGCTTCGGATACCTAGTGTCCGCTTTTTTATGTGCATGGTGTAGGAACAGCAAGGAAAATCGGGCAAAAAGGCTACGGAAAAATCCGGAATCTGCCACATCGTCACAGACTTTGTAATAGGCAAGGATAATGGTAAGAGCTGCGGCAGAAGACAGCGAATTGTTACGTTCCCTGCAAAAAAAACATTTTTTCAAGGGATTCACAACACACCGGCCTTTTGAAAAGCCGGGTTGCCCTCCAGAGGAAAGTGCAAACAGCAGCAATGCATAGAAAGTACAATCATAATTGAGGGCCAAACGTGCAAAAGGGCCATACTCACGGCCCAAACTGCGGCACAGTGCACAGTAAATGCCGTTGTATTCCTCAAATTCTCGAACAAGGAGCTCTGATTTCTGCGGCCTAATGTACCCGAACACAAAAATCATCCCCCTGTTCCCTTTGTCCTCTGGCTGAGCTTATTTTACTATAACCTATCTGTTGGTTCCATGAACATTTTATGAACTTTTTTACAGCTTTCCGCCAGATTATTCCTTTTAAGCTGGTTCATCCATGCCCTGCAAGGGGGGGACACTGCTTTGTCTGCACGCGGCGAGGTTAAATGCCCTAACTGCATAACGGTTGCTCAGTATATTGCCCTAAGGGGATTCAGCTTTTCGTTTCCACTGCCCTCCATATAGTCAATAAACGGGATTGCCTTGCCCGCTCCACGAGCTACACAGTTCTGCGGGTCATCCGCAACACGGACACTAAGCTTTGTTTTTTGGGAAATCAGTTGGTCAAAGCCGTAAATCTGTGAAGAGCCGCCTGTTAAAACGATTCCATCGGAATCAATATCCCCCATCAGTTCTGGCGGAGTTTTTTCCAGCATGTCCTGAATTTCACGGACAACTTTCATGGCACTGTCAAACAGGGCTTCCAGCATTTCGTCGCTTGTAATATCTGCCCACTGTGGCAAACCTGTCATTGCATTGCGTCCCTTTACCCGGAAAGTTAGGATATCCTTGCGCGGAAATACACAGCCAATCGCTATTTTGCATTCTTCCGCCATGCGCGGGCCAATAAGCAAATTGTATTTCCGGCGGATATATTTTGTCACGGCATCATCAAAAGCATCACCTGCGATCCGGACAGAGCGGGAAATGGCAATGCCATAAAGCGAAATCACGGCCATATCGGTCGTCCCGCCGCCAAGATCCACAACAAGCGAGCCATGCGGCTTTGAAATGTCAAGCCCTGCACCAAGGGCAGCAGCAACAGGCTCATCAATCAGGCAAACTTTCCGCACCCCGGTTGAACTGACTGAATCGACAACGGCACGCTCTTCCACTTCCGTGATACCGCAGGGAACACTGACAACAACGCGTGGCATAATCAAACGGCTCACATTAATCTTTTTCAGATACGTCTCAATCAGATACTTTGCAAGGTCGAACTGCGAAATCACTCCGCCGGAAAGCGGATGGCAAACCTGGATTTTATCTGAGGTACGGCCAATCATTGCATAAGCTTTTTTCCCAACTGCCAAGGCCTCATCTGTCTCCAAATTGATGGAAACGACGGCGGGCTCGTTCAGAATAATTCCCTTGCCGTCAAGATAAATTTTTACATAAGAAGTTCCAAGGTCGAGCGCAATATCGGCGCCTGCCATGCGACCACATCCATTTCTGTAAGCTGACGGTTCCCGCCGTTTCCCGACGGATCCCTACTCGATATATTGTGTTTGGTTTTCCTTATTATATTACAGGGAACGTTCTTTTTCAACCTGATTCAAGCCCTGCTTTCGCAATAACAGCACCCCGGACAGAAGCAGCGCCTCCTTGCAACAGAACAAATGCGCATTCCCCCATTGTGGAACCAGTTGTCAGAATATCGTCAACAAGAAGTATCTTTTTCCCGGAAATGTCATTCTTTTCTGATAATGCATATATGCCATGTACATTGCGGAGCCGCTCTTCTCGATTTAAAAAATGCTGCACCTTGTTTTTCCCGGTTTTTTTAAGGCACGGAAAAAATGGGATTTCAAGAGCTTCTGCAAGCGGCCTTGCAATCAGTTCCGATTGATTGTAGCCCCTTTCATGTTCCCGGTCCCGCGTAAGTGGAACACAAGTCACTGCGTCAAATTTTAAGCGCGGGAATGCAACCGCACTCTGGGCTGCCAGCTTCTCCGCATAATAGAGGGCATTCCTCTTCTGCCCGTGAAATTTGAAGTTCAGAATGGAATCACGCACTTTCCCTTCATAAGGGAACAGATAAGTGCAAAGGATCTGGGTGTTTCCTACCGGAACAGACACACAGAAGACTTCACCGGACGGAAGTATTTCAGAGGTACACCTCCGGCAAACTTTTTCTCCGGGAGGTACAATTTCCCCGCAGAAAACACAGCGCGGCGGAAATAACAAATCGGCACACCAGGAAAGCAGCATGCAGGCTTTGTCAGCCATCCGTTTTTTCATTCTGTATTTCATCATCCTCCAAGAGCAGGTAGCCAAGGCCAGTATAGCGGCGTGTTTTTCTGTTGTTTGCGACCATTGCATGTACCATTTCAGGACGTCCTACAAGAATTAACAGCGACTTTGCCCTTGTCACAGCGGTATAAAGCAGATTGCGGTAACATAATTGCGGCGCACTGCGGTACATTGGAATAATAACAGATGGGAATTCATTGCCTTGACTCTTATGGACTGTCATGGCGTAGGCTTGTTCCAATTCCAACGCTGTCTCCGTTTCATAGCTGACCAGACGGTCATCCATCCGTACAGTAAGAATGGAAGCCCGCCGATCAATCTTTTCCAGAATGCCAAGGTCGCCGTTGAAAATACCTTCTCCATAAGTCCCGTCGTCTTTTACCCACGGCAGTTCATAATTGTTTTTGACCTGCATGACTTTGTCCCCTTCGCGGAACAAAACCCCATTCAGTGTAATCTCTTTTTTTTCAGGAGCTGGCGGATTGATAGCCTGTTGCAGCCTGCGGTTCAATTCGACGGTGCCTAGCTCCCCTTTCCGCCCCGGAGAAAGCACCTGAATATCTGTCATCGGTGAATAGCCGTAACTTGAAGGCAGGCGTCTTGTGCAAAGATCGACAATAACCGAACTGATTTCCTCGGCTGAGCGGTAGGGCAGAAAAAAGAAGTCAGAAGTATGCACGGTAAGGTCAGGAGTCTGCCCTTCAACAATCCGGTGCGCATTGGCAACAATTAAACTCTTCATGGACTGGCGGAATACTTCTTTCAGTTGCACAACAGGCACAAGCCCCGAAGCAATCAGGTCACCAAGGACGTTTCCAGGCCCAACAGACGGAAGCTGATCACAGTCACCAACCATAATTAGCCGGGAGCCAAGCGGCAATGCCCGGAGCGCAGCTTCAAAAAGGGAGGTATCCACCATCGAAAGCTCATCAATAATCAGCGTATCGCATTCAAGGAGATCTTTTTCATTTTTCTCAAATTCCGGGTGGTCATTATCATCCCATTTCACACGGAGCAGGCGGTGAAGCGTCTTTGCTTCGCTCCCTGTCAGCTCCGACATCCGTTTGGCCGCACGCCCGGTTGGCGCTGCAAGCATAACCCTTTCTCCTTCAAAAGTTAGGATTCGGATGATTGCATTGAGTGTCGTCGTCTTGCCGGTGCCAGGCCCACCGGTCAAAATCAGCATTCCCCTTGTGAGTGCTTCTTTAATTGCGGTTTTCTGAAGTTCTGCATACTCAATCTGCTCCTCTGCCTCAATGGTGGAAATATAACCTTCCACACCAGCGACAGGCCGCGCAGGGAAACGCAGCATCATACGGATTCGTCCAGCAATATAGGTCTCCGAACGGTAAAGAGACGGCGTAAAGACAAAATCCCGTTCGTGGAAAGTACGGCGGATAAGCGAGTTTTCTTCCGTCAGTTCCCGCAAAACATCCTGAACAAGTTCCTTTGGAACGCCAAGCATTCTCGTCGAAGCGAAAGAAAGCTTGTCGGCAGGCAGACAGGTATGGCCATTCTTTTCATTATGTTTCAAGACATAAACGATACCTGCACGCAGCCGACAGTGGTCATCCTGCGGACGCTCCATCATCGCAGCAATGCGGTCTGCCCGAGAAAAATCAATTTCCAGCCCGTCATCGCAGATACAGTATGGATTATTGCAAATCATATCCTCAGCTTTCGGTCCAAAGGCCTTCCAGACACGAACAGCTTCTTCCGGCGCAATTCCAAAACTGGAAAGTTTTATCATTGTTTCACGAATACCGCCTATGCGTTGAAATTCTTCACTGATGTGGGCAGCTTTTGCAGGTGTAATTCCTTTGACCTCTGAAAGGCGTTCCGGCTTATGTTCCAGCACTTCCAACGTGCGCTCTCCAAAAGCATCAACCAGTTTTTTCGCCGTTGATGGGCCTATTCCTTTCACTGCACCAGAAGACAGATACTTCAAAATTGCAGCAGCATCCGCAGGGGCCGAACGTTCTACCGCCTGTACCTTAAACTGCGTCCCATAAGTCGGGCTGACAGTCCATCCGCCAACAACATGCAATTCTTCCCCTACACCGACAAACGGCATCGTACCAACAACAGTAACAAGCTCTTCCCCATTGTTCATCTCAATAACGGCATATCCGTTTTTTTCGTTCCGATACACTACCTGCTCCACAGAGCCGGTCATTTCCAGAAGTTTTTCTTTCTCCACAAAGTTTCCCCGACTTCATTATAAGCTGTTTTCAGTATAACCGATTCCGTACATATTTGCAAATCAGGTCATCCAGAATTTTTCAAAGTCCTCCGGTGTGCAGCAGATAATCTCCGGGTGGTCGGCGCATACCATCTCACAGATACGACGTGTATCCTGATCCATCCCGCGGTCAAGGCACACAACCTGCGTCCCAGCCCCAATCCACTCCGCACGCAGATACGCGCTGCGCAGGCGCTGTTCGGCCTGTTCATCGTGGCCCGAAAGTGAGAACATCAGGTAGTGGTGTGCGGGACAGTCTTTCCGGAATGCCTGCGCTATGGCAACTCGGACTGCTTCAACAGCGCCGAGAATTGCAAGGACAGAAAACAGGCACCTGAAAAAGAGTTCCGGCATAAAAAATCACCCCAGCACACAGTTTATGTGCCGGAGTGACATTTTGACAGGGTTGTGCAGGCCTACTTTAAGGCTGCTTTAAGCGCGTCCACTTTGTCACGCCTCTCCCACGGGACGTTCAGGTCTTCACGGCCCATATGACCATAATTTGCGACCTTGCGGTAAATTGGCCTGCGGAGGTCTAGGTTACGGATGATTGCGTTCGGACGGAGATCAAAAACTTTTTCGACGGCACCGGCGAGCTGCTCATTGGAATATTTGGAGGTTCCGAAAGCGTCAACTGCAATGGAAACAGGATGTGCAACACCGATTGCATAAGCAAGCTGCACTTCGCATTTCTTTGCAAGGCCGGCCGCAACAATGTTCTTTGCGACATAGCGCGCCGCATAGCTTGCAGAGCGGTCTACCTTAGTCGGATCCTTTCCGGAGAAAGAGCCGCCGCCATGGCGCCCATAGCCGCCATAGGTATCAACGATAATTTTTCTTCCGGTGAGGCCGCTGTCGCCAACCGGACCGCCGATAACAAACCGGCCAGTCGGGTTAATGTAATACTTTGTTTTCTCGTCTAGCCATTTCTGCGGGATAACAGGACAAATTACATATTTCTTGATATCTCTGCGGATTTGTTCCAATGAGACATCCGGATCATGTTGAGCAGAGATAACAACAGTATCTACACGGATAGGAGTATCACCATCATATTCTACCGTGACCTGCGTTTTCCCATCTGGACGGAGGTAAGAAAGGGTGCCATCCTTGCGAACTTTGGCAAGGCGCTTTGCGAGCTTATGCGCAAGGGAAATCGACATGGGCATCAGCTCCGGCGTCTCATCGCAGGCATATCCAAACATCATACCCTGGTCGCCTGCGCCAATAAGATCATCGTTGTCGTTTGAGCCATTTTGAACCTCAAAAGAACGGTTGACACCCATTGCAATATCCGGGGACTGAATGTCAATGGAAGTCAGTACACCACAGGTGTTGCCGTCAAAGCCGCAGGCTGGGTTATCATAGCCGATGTCCTTAATGACATTGCGTGCAATAGTGGCAATATCGACGTAGCAGGTTGTGGAAATTTCCCCAAACACATGAATTACGCCGGTTGATGCTGATACTTCGCAGGCAACGTGCGCATTCGGATCCTGTGCAAGGATCGCGTCAAGGACAGCATCAGCGATTTGGTCGCAGATTTTGTCTGGATGACCTTCTGTGACAGATTCTGAAGTAAATAAATGCTTTGCCATAACTTTAAAACCTCCTGTTTTTTGCAGACTTACCAAAAATATGCCGCCCGGAAAACCGAGCGGCACTTAAAATTGAACCTCATCTATCGGTCTCCCGCAGGATTTAGCACCTTGCCTTGTCTCGGCAGGTTGTTGGACATCACAGGGCCTGTTCCCTCTGTCACTCTTGATAAGGGCATATTCACTTGTATGAAAGAAATTATATCATGAATTCAAGTGCACGTAAATATACAAATCAGATTATATGTCAGAAAATACTGCCATCAATATTTTCCATGGAGGATAGGGCTTACATGTTTATATAGCAAAAAGGTTAAAACCGAGACAATAGTCCCTTTCAGCAGGTTAAACGGCACAACTACAAGAAAAATAAACCCGGAAAGATCCGTTATGGCAGGGTTGACCTTTGTTCCAGCGGCAATCAGCGCAGACATCGGCATGTGGAAAACCGCAGCATAAAGCGGAAGAAGAACATAAGCATTGATTACTCCCCCAGCCGCAGTCATCAGAAGCGTGCCGACAGCCATACCAATCACTGCATTCCTCTTTGTTTTCCTGTGCTGATAAATCATACCAGCAGGCACCGCCATACAACAGCCAATCAGAAAATTGGCAAAGTCACCTACACCGGCTGTTGTGCTTCCATGCAGGAAAAAATAAAGCACTACCTTTACCAGCTCGATCATTGCGCCGGAAAGCGGACCCATGGCAAAAGTCCCAAGAAGCACTGGAAGTTCACTCAGGTCAATTCTGTAAAATCCGGGTGCAAACCAGAGCGGTATTTCAATCATCATCAAAAGAAATGCGATGGCCGAAAGCACACCGGTTTGTGCAATGTTGCGGACACTGAGAACAGAAGAATGGGATTTGTTAATATTGATAGTCACCAAAGGTAAAATCTCCTTTTCCGCTGTCAACGAAAAAGGCCCCGCAAAAATGCGGGGCGAAAATACGCAGAACGCGCGTGTTCTTCTTCCATCCGGACTTTACCGTCGGCCCCGGAATCATACCGGGTCTGCAAAATGCTCGTGGGCTTGTCGGCAAAAGCCGCATTACCACCGGTGGGGAATTCCACCCCGCCCCGAAGACAGCTTATATTATTTACTTAGAGTGTAACAGTAGAAAGGGCATTCTGTCAAGCGTAGCGGTTCCCATATCTGTAACGGTACAGTCCTACTGCCCCGAGAATAATCACCGCAGCGCCACAGAGTGTAATAAAAACGCCCAAGATAAACCCAGCGATGCTGAAACCTTTTGACATATCATTCACCTGATTTTTAAGTACTGCAGTTATCTGGAAAACCGCACGGATTTTCGAGTGCAAAAGCTATCCCTATATTAGGCAAAGCCACCCCTAACTAAAAAGGTGGAGCGGCTTCTGCCAACTGGGAAGATTTACTTGTTGCGCTCAGCTATTGCCTTTTTGACTCCTTCCGTAAAGAGCGGAATGATCTTGGTTACATCGCCGACAACGCCCCAGTCTGCAACATCAAAAATTGGCGCAGTTTCATCTTTGTTGATGGCAATAATAAGGTTGGACTCTTCCATACCGGCAAGGTGCTGAATTGCACCGGAAATGCCGCATGCAAGGTATAGATCCGGACGGACAGTCTTACCGGTCTGCCCAACCTGAATATCCTTTTCAACCCATCCGGCATCCACACAAGCTCTTGAGGAACTTACAGTGCCACCCAGCGCATTTGCGCAGTCTTCCAGCATCTTGAAGTTCTCCGCACAGCCCATGCCACGGCCACCGGAAACCAGAATCTTGGCATCCTGAATGTCTATCTTGTGGGACTCTTTCTTCACTACACCGAGAATCTGAACATCCTTCATTGACTCTGGAATCTCAACAGCAAAGCTGTCAACCGGAGCAGATGCATCTTCAACCGGCTTAATTTTCTGCATAACGCCCGGGCGGACAGTTGCCATTTGTGGCCGATAATCCGGGCAGATAATGGTAGCCATAATATTGCCGCCAAATGCCGGACGCGTCATCAGAAGGTTCTTTGTTCCATCGTCAGCAACATCCAGCTTTGTGCAGTCTGCAGTTAAACCGGTACGGATTTTAGCGGCCACACGCGGTGCAAGGTCACGTCCAATAGCGGTTGCGCCATATAGCAGCACTGCAGGCTTAAAATGCTCAATTACTTTGCAGACCGCATAGGCATATGGCCTTGTGGAATAAATTTCGAGGTCTTTGTTGTCTACCAGAACGATCTTGTCGGCACCATAGCTCGCGAGATCCCCGCAGAGTCCGGAAACCTGATATCCAAGCAGAACGGCTGTGACTTTCGTCTCCATTTTCTGGGCGAGTTCCCTTGCTTTGCCGAGCAGCTCGTGGGAGACGCCGGCGACTTTGCCGTCCACCTGCTGAATGAATACATAAATGCCTTTATAATCTTGAATATTCATCAATGTCTCACCACTTTCACTATATAATGAATTTCTCTTTGAGCTTTTCAAGGATATAGTCGGCTGCTTCCTGAGAATTAAGGTTTGAAACAAGCGTGCCGGCTGCTTTTGGACTCTTTGTAAACGTCTTTACAACGCGGGTTGGGGAACCTTTTAAACCGATATCCCCATCAGCAACATCAAGATCAGCACGGGTAATCTTCTTGATTTCTTTCTGATAGGCATCCACAATGCCACCCGGAGTCATATAGCGAGGGGTATTCAGCTCGCTGAGTGCAGTAATCAGGCACGGCATCTTGGCTTTTAGAATATGGTAGCGGTCTTCAAACTGGCGCTTTACCGTGACATATTCCCCTTCTACCTTAATTTCCTCCGCATAGCTGATGTTCGGGATATTGAGATTTTCCGCAATCTGTGGGCCAACCTGAGCGGTATCACCATCAATCGCCTGACGGCCAGTAATAATCAGGTCATAGGGAAGCTTTTCGACTGCTGCTGCAATCGTATGCGCTGTTGCCCAGGTATCGGCGCCGCCGAATGCACGGTCCGTTACCAAAACGGCTTCATCTGCACCCATGGCAAGAGCTTCACGCAGTGCTGTCTCTGCCTGCGGCGGACCCATGGTAAGGACAGTAACATGAGCACCCTGAGAATCCTTAAGGCGGAGAGCCGCCTCAAGCCCTGCTTTGTCGTCCGGGTTGATAATGCTCGGTACGCCTTCACGAATCAGTGTGCCGGTTTTGGGGTCTATCTTAACTTCGTTCGTGTTTGGAACCTGTTTGATACAAACGACAATATTCAACAGATTTCCCTCCTTCGTTTTCCGCCATTATTTAAAGGCGTATTTGGAAATTACCATCTTCTGGACTTCACTGGTGCCCTCATAGATTTCCGTAATCTTGGCGTCGCGCATCATGCGCTCAATCGGATACTCTCTTGTGTATCCATATCCGCCGTGGAGCTGCAGGCAGCGGGTGGTAACATCCATTGCGGTGGAGGCACAGTACAGCTTTGCCATCGCGGCTTCTTCAGAATACCTCGGTTTCTCATCTTCGGCTATAGCCGCACGGTACATCAGGAGCTGTGCAGCTTTGGTCTTTGTTACCATGTCGGCGATTTCAAACTGGGTGTTCTGGAACTTGGCAAGCGGACGTCCAAACTGCTTGCGCTGCTTCACATACTTGATCGTCTCATCCAGTGCACCTTCAGCAATGCCAAGGGCCTGCGCCGCGATGCCAATACGCCCATTGTCAAGAGTAGCCATGGCAATCGAGAAGCCCTTGCCCTCCTGGCCAAGCAGATTTTCCTTCGGGACAATGCAGTTTTCAAAAATCAACTCGCAGGTAGAAGAACCGCGGATTCCCATCTTCTTTTCTTCTTTGCCGACAGAGAAACCCGGGAAGTTCTTTTCAACAATGAAGGCAGAAATACCGTGATTTCCAAGGCTCTTATTGGTCATGGCAAAGATAACATACGTATCGGCATAGCCAGAATTTGTAATGAAAATTTTATTTCCGTTCAGAACATAATGGTCACCGTCAAGAACAGCTTTCGTCTGCTGTGCAGAAGAATCTGTTCCGGCGTTCGGCTCGGTGAGAGCAAATGCACCCACATATTCGCCGGTGCAGAGCTTTCTCACATATTTTTCCTTCTGTTCAGGCGTGCCATATTTCAGGATAGGCCATGTGCCAAGGGAAGTATGTGCAGAAAGCATGGTGGCCGTCGTGGCACATACTTTGCTGAGTTCCTCAAGGCAGATTTCATAGGTCAGGGTATCGCATCCGGCCCCGCCCCATTCTTTTGAATAAGGGATACCCATAAATTTATATTTGCGGAATTTTTCAAGCGTCTCTGTTGGGAACCGCTCTTCTTCATCAATCTCCTGCGCGAGAGGCTTTACTTCCTTCTCCGCAAAATCTCTAAAGAGGGTGCGGGCCATTTCCTGCTGTGCGCTAAGTTTGAAGTCCATACTCATTCCTCCAAATCCGTCCGATTGGGCAATTACTTTTTCGTGTAGTCATAGAAACCTTTGCCGGTTTTCCGACCGAGCAGACCGCCGCGAACCATCTTACGGAGCAGCGGATGAGGACGGTACTTCGGATCGCCCGTTTCAGCCTGGAGCACTTCCATAACATCCAGGACAATATCAAGGCCAACCAAGTCAGCAAGTGCAAGCGGGCCCATTGGGTGGTTTGCTCCAAGCTTCATGGCGGTATCAATATCTTCCGCGGATGCGGTTCCGTCAGCAAATACGCCAATTGCTTCATTGATCATTGGTACCAGAATGCGGTTCACAACAAATCCAGGTGCTTCCTTGACCTGCACCGGCGTCTTACCGATTGCAATGGAGACTGCCTTAATCTTGTCAACTGTCTCCTGTGGGGTGTTGATGCCTGCAATTACCTCAACAAGCTTCATCACCGGTGCCGGGTTGAAGAAATGCATCCCGCAGACCGGCCTGTCAATTCCGCTGCCAATCTCCGTGATAGAAAGGGATGATGTGTTCGTTGCAAAAATTGCATCCGGCTTGCAGATGGTAGAAAGTTCCTTAAAGAGGTTCTTCTTGACATCCATCTTTTCAAGGGCTGCTTCTTCGATCAGGTCGCAGTCAGAAGCAATCTCTTTCGTCCCGGTTGTAATCTTTGCCAGAATGGCATCGGCTTTGCTCTGTGCCATCCTCCCCTTCGCCACAAGGCGGCTGAGGCTCTTGGAAATTTTCGCCTTGCCGTTTGCAGCAAACTGCTCATTGATATCACAGAGCTTTACAGAATAGCCATCTGTCTGCGCAAATGCCTGTGCAATTCCGGAGCCCATGGTTCCTGCGCCAATAACACCAACAATCATGTCAAAACCTCCTATTATCATTTGTCTGTTTTACACATTGCACAAATGAAATTTTATTTGTTTACAAACGGGCCATGCTTGCGCTTTTCGCAAAAAGCAGTCATGGCACTGTGCTGATCCTCAGTGCCGCAACATGCAGCAAACAGCTCTGGCTCCAAAGCTGTTGCAGAATCAATGTCCATCTGAAGGCCAAGGTTAATCGCCTTTTTGCACTGGCGCACAGCAATGGGAGCATTGCCGGAAATCCGCTCAGCGAGCTTCTTTGCCTGCGCCATCAGCTCATCCGTCGGATAAACTGCATTCACAAGGCCAACACGGAGTGCCTCATCAGCTTTAATATTCCGGCAGGCAAAAATCATTTCTTTGGCTTTTCCTACACCGACTGTACGGGCAAGGCGTTGGGTGCCACCAAAGCCAGGCGTAATGCCAAGGCCAGCTTCCGGTTGGCCAAATACGGCATTCTCAGAAGCCAAGCGAATATCACAGGCAAGGGAAAGCTCACAGCCTCCGCCAAGTGCATATCCATTCACTGCGGCAATTACAGGCATCGGAAGATGCTCAATCTTACGGTAGACAGCATTTCCTTTTGCGCTGAACGCGCGGCCTTCATCGGGTGTCATGTTGCACATTGCACCGATATCAGCACCGGCAGCAAAAGCTTTCTTCCCTGCACCGGTAATGATGACACAGCGGGTATTGTTCGGATCAATGGCATCAATCGCCTTTTCGAGGTCGGCAAGGACCTCATCGTTTAAAGCATTCAGTGCCTTTTCGCGGTCAAGTGTGACAATACCGACAAAACCATCCTGCTCATATTTTACATAGCTCATAAGTCACAAACCCTCTTTTCGGTTCTGCAGAAATCACTGATATTGTTTCACGATAGTAGCGACACCCATGCCGCCGCCAACGCAGAGAGTTGCGAGGCCATACTCGCTGCCGCGTTTCTTCATCTCGTAAAGAAGTGTGGTAAGAATACGGCATCCGGAGCAGCCGACTGGATGGCCAAGCGCAATGGCACCGCCATTGACATTGACCTTATTCATGTCGATGCCAAGCTCACGGACACACTCAATTGACTGAGAAGCAAATGCTTCATTCAGCTCAACGAGATCCATGTCCTTTACCGCCATGCCGGTCTTCTGCATGACTTTCTTTGTTGCCCCAATCGGCCCAAGGCCCATGTAAGCAGGATCAACACCAACGGAAGAACCGGCAATCCAGTACGCCATCGGCTTTACACCAAGCTCTTTTGCCTTGTCCTCACTCATGACAACAATTGCAGAAGCAGCGTCATCAATGCCGGAAGCGTTGCCAGCCGTAACCGTGCCGTTCTCCTTGAACGCAGGCGGCAGCTTTGCAAGTGTATCAGGTGTAACACCTTTACGCGGAGCTTCGTCGGTATCAAACATAACTTCCTGCTTCTTAATCTTCACTTTGACCGGGATGATCTCATCTTTAAACTTGCCACCAGCAATTGCTTTCTGAGTCTTCTGCTGGCTGTCTGTGGCAAATTCATCCTGCATCCGACGGGTAATGCCATATTTCTCAGCAATGTTCTCCGCCGTAACACCCATATGATAATGAAGGGTACTATCTTCCAGGCCGTCGTGAATCAGGGAATCAATCAAGACACCATCTTTCATCCGATAGCCAAAACGTGCTTTTTTAAGCAGATATGGAGTGCTGGACATATTCTCAACACCGCCGGCGACAATCACATCTGCCTCGCCTGCATTGATTAGGTCAGCTGCAACGTTGATGCTCTTCAGGCCTGAACCGCAAAGGTTGTTGATGGTGAAAGCCGGAGTCGTCACTGGAATTCCAGCATAAAGGGCAGCCTGACGCGCTACACTCTGGCCGATACCAGCCTGATAAACACAGCCAAGGATTACTTCATCGACCTTATCCGGTGCAATCCCGGCGCGTTTCATAGCTTCCTTTACCACAATAGTTGCAAGCACAGGAGATGGGGTGTTGGAAAGAGAACCACCCATTTTTCCGATTGCAGTACGGCATGCACCTGCAACGACGATTTTCTTAGACATTGGAAATTCCTCCTTTTATTTACTTATTAATTTCAAGCCAATAGAAAAATATGCCTTAAAAAGGATATAAAATAAATGTCACTATGTTAAATGTATCACAAATAACTACAGGATGCAAGTATTTGAAATAAAATTAACAACTCAGGAGCTTAATCTTTTTTATTCTGACAGGATCAGGGATGAGACGCGGAAAAATTTTTCTATATCACTGCGCACCGCCTTGACCGAGCCCTGCACCAGTTCCCGAGAACCGCCGCCACGTCCGGAAAGCGCTTTATTCAGTGCTTTTCCCTCCGGACGCACGTCACTGTGGAAATTGGACACGGCATAACGGTAAATACCGTCTTCCCCGCTGAACACAGCTGCCGTACCCCCGCAGCGTTTTGAAAGAGACAGGGCATAGCGGCGCAAGTCATCCGAACCAAAGCTGTTTTCAATCGCACAGACATTTCCACAGCCTTCTGGGACAGAGGAGACTTTCATCTCCAGCAGGGTTCCATGTGCTGCTGCAAGCTTCCGCTTAAGCTCCTCGTTCTCCTGAAGAAGCCGTTTCACCGCTTGCGAAATCTCCGCCGGTTTCGCAGAAAGCAGGGAAGAAACCGAAGCAACACCTTGCTGCTTTTCCACATAGTCGTCCATTGCCTGTGCACCACAAGCCAAAAAGATACGTGTGCCACCTTTGTAATTTTGAGCACCTGTCAGTTTAATGGCCCCGATTTCCCCTGTAAAAGGCACATGCGTCCCGCAACAGGCACAGACATCATATCCCGGGATGGTTACGATGCGGACAGGACCCGTCAGTTCTTTTTTGCTGCGGTAGCAAATCTCAGCGAGCTGTTCCGGGGCCGGAAATTCTGCACTGACGGGAATATTGCGGTATACCGCTTCGTTAGCTAGCTGCTCCACCGTTTTCAGTTGCTCCATGCTAAGCTGCACATCCCAGTCAACGGTAAGGTATTCGTCTCCCATATGGAAGCCAACATTGTCTGCCCCAAACAAACGGTTCGCAATACCGGAAACAATATGCTCGCCAGTGTGCTGCTGCATATGGCGGAAACGGCGGGTCCAGTTGATTCCCCCCATGACCGGGGAACCGGCTGGAATGGGCTTGTCCACAGTATGGAAAATGACTCCCCCGCGTTCTTTCACATCCAGAACATTTACGGTTCCAAGGACTCCAATGTCTGCCAGCTGGCCTCCTCCCTCCGGAAAAAAGGCCGTTCGGTCAAGAGTTATCAAGTATTTTCCGTCCTTCGCCTCACAACTCAGAACATGCGCGGCAAAAGTTCTGAGGGTAACATCTTCATAATATATCTTTTCTGTCATTTTACTTTCCATTTCTGCTATCCGCTCCCTGTTTTCATTGAAAAATTATCCGATACCCAATCATTTGACGCCTATGGATAAAATGTTTTAATATATTTATTATAAGCTTCTGGAACAACTCCTTCAATAGCCGCCGTCATTTTCGCCGGCAGTATTATATTTGCGGTATTGCCTGGGAAAGATAGCTACGAGGTGATTGCCATGAAAGTCAAGGAAATCATGTCTAAAAATGTTGCCAATATTCAAGACGGAGAAACCGTGGAACGGGCAGCTCAGCTTATGAAACAATATCACTGCGGCTCCATCCCGGTCTGCTGTCAGGGAAGAGTGGAAGGCATCGTCACGGACCGTGACATCGCACTCCGGACAGTTGCGGAAGGGAAAAATGCCAGTCAGCAAAAAGTTAAGGATATTATGACGGCAAGCCTTGCAACGGGCACACCGGAAATGGACGTCTGTGAAGCCGCAAAACTGATGAGCGAGCACCAGATCCGCAGGCTCCCGATTGTCAACGCAGACGACATTGTTGGCATCCTTTCGCTGTGCGATATCTCTGTCAAACCAAATGGAAAAGCAGATGCTGGGGATACGCTGAAAGCCATTTCTCAGCCAACCGGAGCGCAGGGATAAAAGGGTAATTTTGTTCCTGCGCAGAAAGGGGAACCTACTGAAAGGATTCGGGAACCCCTTTTTCTGTACATACTATGCTATGCTTTCTTGACATTGATGTATGGATACTATACAATAAAAATTATGAAATGCACAAACAGTTCTATTGGCAAAATGTTAATTGACATCATCTGTGAATTTTACGAAAATGACAGAAAAGCACGGACATTTGGGACAGGTACGGAGCTTTATCATTCGGAAATCCATATGCTTCAGTGCATTATGGAGCATCCTGGCCTGCACATTTCAGGAATTGCGCGCGAGCTTGGAGTTACAAGGGGGGCAGCATCGCAAACCGCAAAGCGGCTGGTCCGGAAACAGATGATTGTCAAAGAGGCAAGCCCAGGTGATGAAAAGAAAATCATCCTGCGTCTGACAACTTGTGGAAAAATTGCCGCATCCAATCACAAGAACGCCCATAAAAAGTACAGCGCGATGATTGGAAGCCTTTTATCCGGAGCAAATACAGAGCAGCTGCAATTTCTTTCCAGTTTTCTTTTGCGCTTAAAAGGAGCTTTGGAGAAAGGCTAAACCTATCTACCGTGCTGCTTTAACAGCCTGTATGGCAGTTGATGAGGTGTTTGTTATTATGGTTATATTGTATAGTATCTATACATGTATGCACGTTTTATTCTCTCTTTTGGCAGTCTTCTCCAGGTTTCACTCAAGTTGAATTTCGGCAGAAGTCTTGTAAATATTTTGGAGTTTTTCCCTCCATAAAAAG
>ENA-UOOE01000441-UOOE01000441.1-fermentation-metagenome-genome-assembly--contig:-NODE-441-length-41000-cov-4.452632_pt1 | contig 41000 bp, 42 predicted proteins | sample MGYA00245776_ERZ724021 | MGnify/ENA primary metagenome ERZ724021 (study PRJEB28704, sample SAMN03018321) | fermentation metagenome | biome: anthropogenic terrestrial biome; feature: soil; material... | reverse complement strand
AGTTCTTGCTAACGAAGAATCACAAAACGGCGTGTGTGACCGCTGCGGAAGTGAAGTGGTGCAGCTTGAAAAAGATGTATGGTTCCTTAAAATCAAGGAATATGCAGATAAACTGTTAGATGGTCTCAATGAAGTTGATTTTCTTCCAAGAATCAAATTGGAGCAGGAAAATTGGATAGGTCGTTCATATGGTGCCGAAGTTGATTTTAAATTAAAAGATGCTGAGGATAAGCTAAGAGTATTTACAACAAGACCAGATACTTTGTTTGGAGTAACATTTATGGTCATTGCTCCTGAACATCCATTTATTGAAAAATATGCTACAAGAATTGGTAATTTGGATGAAATCCGGGAATACCAGGAACAGTCAAGAAAAAAGACAGAGTTTGAAAGGGTTCAGCTGGCGAAGAATAAGACCGGTGTAGAAGTAAAGGGACTTACTGCTGTAAACCCTGTGTCAGGTAAAGAAGTTCCCGTATGGGTTGCCGATTATGTAATGATGGGCTATGGCACAGGAGCAATAATGGGAGTTCCGGCACATGATTCGAGAGACTGGGAATTTGCCAAGAAATTCAACATTCCAATAATCGAAGTTATTAAAGGCGGAAATGTTCAGGAAGAAGTGTTTACAGACGTGGAAGACGGGATTTTAGTAAACTCGGGAATTTTAAACGGTTTGAGGGTCAAAGAAGCCATTGCGAAAACAATTGATTATTTAAAAGAAAATAATCTTGGTGAGCCTAAGACTAATTATAAGATGAAGGACTGGGCGTTCAACAGGCAAAGATACTGGGGAGAGCCTATTCCCATAATTCATTGCCCGCACTGTGGAATGGTTCCTGTTCCTGAAGAACAGCTTCCTGTTACCTTGCCAGAAGTTGAAAACTACCATCCTACTGAAACAGGAGAGTCACCTCTTGCAAACATACCTGAATGGGTTAATGTTAAATGCCCTGTTTGTGGATGTGATGCAAAGCGTGAAACAGATACCATGCCTCAGTGGGCAGGCTCATCATGGTATTTCCTAAGATATATTGACCCGCATAATAAAGAAGCAATTGCATCAAAAGAAAAATTAGATTACTGGGGGCCTGTTGATTGGTACAACGGAGGAATGGAACATGTTACAAGGCACCTGATTTATTCAAGGTTTTGGCATAGATTTTTGTATGATATAGGAGTTGTTCCTTTTAAAGAGCCATATGCAAAGCGTACGGCACAAGGGCTTATACTTGGTCCTGACGGTGAAAAAATGTCAAAATCCAAGGGAAATGTTATAAATCCAAACGATATAATTGATGAAATGGGCGCTGATACATTGAGAACCTATATTATGTTCATAGGAGATTATGAAAAATATGCTCTATGGTCGGACTCAAGTGTAAAGGGCTGCAGAAGGTTTCTGGACAGAGTATGGAAAATGCAGGAGATTGTTAAGGATGAGGAAAATTATTCGAAAAAACATATGTCGCTAATGCACAAAACCATCAAAAAAGTTAGCGAGGATTACGAGGCAATGAAATTTAACACCGCAATAGCTGCAATGATGAGCTTTGTAAATGAAACAGCTGGAGACGGCTATATTACAAGAGGCGAGTTTAAAACATTCATAACTATTTTAAATCCGGTGGCACCTCATATAACGGAAGAAATATGGCAGGAGCAGAATTTCGGAGGCATGCTTAATGAAGCACAGTGGCCTCAGTGGGATGAAGAGAAAACCGTGGAAGATATTGTGGAACTTCCTGTTCAGGTAAATGGAAAAGTCAGAGGGAAAATATCACTATCCAAGGATGCGAAATTAGAAGAAGCAAGAGAGATAGTATTTGAAGACAAAAATATAAAGAAATATCTGACAGGCAAGACAACTACTAAAGAAATATATATTCCCGGAAAAATTTTTAACATTGTCGTTAAGTAAAATGGCTTTGCGGACTGGTAATACCTGTTTATATAAATAGAGTTTACAGAACCTTTAGCGTTTTTGCTCATATAATATTAGTATAATGAAAAGGGGTGAACTTATGGCTTATAATACATGGCCTTTTTATGTAAATCCCCCAATTGCCAATCCATATATTCAAAGTGCCGGCACTGATAATTACGACATATTTTCTTACCAGAATCCATATGGTGGGTACGACAACAATACTTATTATGGGCAATTGATGGGATTAGGAGGCTGTTTCTGTAAAAAATCATACTTCAGAATAATGAACACATACCCGGATATAACTATGAATGTTCATGTAAACGAAATAGTTATGGCGGAAAATTTAAAAAAAGGAGAATTTACAAAATACGTTCAATTTCCGCCTGGCAGGTATGATGTAAAAATATTTACAAGTGAAAACGATGAAAATCCGGTGTTTGAATCTGAAATCGATATTGACCGTAATCTTACCTATACAGGTGTTATAATACCTGATGGTGAAGATTTGGACGATATAAGTATACTTATGATTCCTGAGGCTAAGGAAAAATCTATCAAAGGAAGGATTTCAGCCATAAGAATGGTAAATGCTGCATGCAATGCTCCAAAACTTGTGCTGGAGGATTCGGAGGGGACTACATGGTTTTCAGGAGTGGACTGCGGAAATGCTTCAAACAATATTGCTGTTCCTTCAGGTCGTTATTCTCTGGCTTTAAAGGAGAAAGCAAAAAAAAATAATGTTATAAAAACATTAGATGTTGATTTTGCGCCAAAAATGCACTATACAATATTTGTGACGGGAAATTGTGAAGAAGAACCGGGTATTAAGATAGTCACGCCGGAGGATGGAGTCAATTATTTGGACATATGTTGATGGCATAGGCATAGTTGTATATCCTTAATCTGCTTATAGCTTAACTCGATTTTTTTCGGTGATAATGACAGGCAATTCGGCGGTAAGGTAAACTGTACCCAACGGATTCAAAATATACGTTTCGGCTATTGTATATATTTGTGAATCTGTTGGGTATTTGTTTGGCGATGAGAACGAACAAAATTTGAGCTTATATAATTATAATACGGTTTTTTCTCGTAAAGTAAGTAGATTTATATATATTTTTTATTATGTGCCAGACAATAGGCATACTTTGCTGAAAAACAGGCACTATTTTTTATTTTATAAAATAACATAAATATTGTCTGAATTATATCAATTTTCATGTTAGAAATATATTTATAATCGGCATGTTGTTCATTTATATTTTTAAAATTTCAATGACTAGCTTTGAGTGTAAAGTACGGCTTTTTATTGGTAGTTTCTGAAACAGCAATATTCATAGCGCTTGATTTTCGGCACTTGAGGGTGTTTTTAAATTTTTATTTAATAAAAATATTGAAAAATGGTTGCTTTTTAATTTTTTTATGTTGGCATAATATTTGCACTTATTATAAGAGATTTATTTTGTTCATAGAGAAGGTTTTAATTTTAAGTGAATAGATTTTGTAAAAATTATAATTGACATATTATATAAAATGTGATAAATATTTTATATTCAATTTAAATTGCTGTAAGATTTATAATGGCTGAATTATTAGTCGCCAACAAAAAAAGAAAGAGGAGTGTTTATATTGAAAATGAAAACGATATCAAAACGTTACCAACCTCTGATTATTTTCGGGATTATCTTAATTGCGGCTTCATTAATTGTACCATATGTTGCATTTGGGATATCTAATGAAACGGGGTATCAAAGCAACTTATTTGCAACATGGTGGTCGTTGCTTCCGCCGGTAATAGCAATTTTGCTGGCTTTTTTTACTAAAGAAGTTTATTCGTCCCTTTTTGCTGGAGTTATGGCAGGTGCTCTATTTTATGCAAATTTTGATTTGATGTATGCAATAGAATCAATGATTAATATTATAAGCGGCGAACTGGGGGCAAACGGCGGGCTTATTGTATTTTTGGTTGAACTTGGAATTATTGTTGCAATGATGCAATTGTCAGGGTGTACGTCTGTTTTTGCAGATTGGGCTTCAAAAAAAATAAAGACAAGAAAGGGAGCATTAATTTCAACAACTTTTTTAGGGCTGCTTTTTTTCGTTGACGACTATTTTAATTGTCTGACAACCGGAAATATAATGAGGCCGGTTACGGATAAACATAAAATATCCCGTGCTAGGCTTGCATATAATATTGACTGTACAGCTGCTCCAATCTGCATAATAGCTCCTATTTCCAGTTGGGCAGCTGCTGTTTCTTCAAATATAGCACCTGAAACAGGAATTGACGGATTTATGGTATTTGTCCAGTCCATACCTTACAACTATTATGCACTGCTTACTATTTGTATGCTGATAACTCTTGCAATTTTAGAGTTTGATTTTGGTCCAATGAAAAAATATGAGCGTATGGCTATTGAAGAAGGAGATATCTACGGTGGTACAGGAGATTTATATGCTGATATTGATAAGTCTGCAGAAAATCCTAACGGGAAGGTTATTGACATGGTTTTGCCGGTAATTGTTCTTGTCATAAGTTGTGTAGTTGGACTTTTATATACCGGTGGATTTTTTGAAGGTGCCAGTGTGATTGAATCATTCAGCAATTGTGATGCATTTATAGGACTTCCCATAGGAGGCTTGTTTGCCATGGTATTTACTATTTTATTGTATCTTCCACGCAAAGTTGTTACTCCTAAAGAATTTACGGACTGCATTACAAATGGGTTCCATTTGATGGTTCCCGCAATGCTTATTCTGGTATTTTCGTGGGCACTTAGTACGGTTTGCCGGACAAATTTAGGTGCTACAGAATTTATTAAGGACTTTATGGCAAACAGTTCGTTTAATATGAATTTTTTACCTTTTGTACTGTATTTAGCCGGTACACTTGTATCATTTGCGACAGGAACGGCATGGGGTACATTCGGAATTCTTATACCTATGGTCATTGCAATATTTGGTGAAATAAACAGTTTGTCGCTAATATGCATATCTGCTACTTTGGCCGGATCAGTTACAGGAGATCACTGTTCGCCGATTTCTGAAACAGCTATAATGTCTTCTACTGCTGCTCAGGTTGATTTTATGCAGCACGTAATGACTCAGCTTCCATATGCAATGTTCGTTGCAGTATTTTCGGGTATAGGATTTCTGATTGCCGGTTTTATTCAGAATGCTGCTATAGTTCTTACGATTATGATTGTAATGATGGTTAGTGTCCTTATTGGCATCAAAAAATATTTATCAAGGAAGTCTGAGAAGATTGAAAAAGCTGTTTGATTAAACTTTACCAAAGAGAGTGTTCGTATCTTTAAATATAAGTGCAAAAGGCTGTGCATTTAATGGTGCACAGCCTTTTTGAGAAATCCTTGGTAGTTTAACTACAATGCTATTGACCTACTTAATTTTTTTATTCTTAGTTAGCGTTTTTATCCTAATATGGTTTTTAATGGCTTCAAAGCTTTCTGTGCTGATTACATGCTCAATCCTGCATGCGTCTTCTGTAGCAACTTTTTCGTCAACACCTAAATGGCTCAGCCACTCTGAAAGAAATGTGTGTCTTTCATACATTGTTTCTGCAATTTTTCTACCTTTCTCGGTCAAGGTAATATGCAAATTGCTGTCCATTTCAACATAACCATTTTCACGGAGATTTTTCATGGCTACACTTACGCTTGGTTTTGTATATCCAAGTTCATTTGCAATATCAATAGATCTCACCTGGTTATTCCTTTTAGACAGAATTAGGATTGTCTCAAGGTACATTTCAGCCGATTCCTGAATCTTCAAATCATCATCTCCTTTTGTGAGTTGGGTTAATTTAACTAAATCTTATCATATACAAATTTAAAAAGCAATTTATATAAAATTTCGTTTACATTGTACATTGTTTTTACACTTTGAGTTCTTTTTTAGGTGTAAATGAATAAAATTTAATATCATAAAAAATGGAGGACTATTATGAAAATAGCAAATCTTCTTAAATATTCGCTGTGTCTGCTTTTAATGACTCTTGCAGTATTTTTTATTTTGACGATATATATGTATTATTTTTCAGAGCAGCCGTCATTAGAGGCTGCGTACAGTTTTGTGGTGCCGATTTGTATCTTTATGGTTTCTTTATTATACTCTAAAAGTGTTCACGAAAAGGGTTTAATAAGGGGAATTGAAATTTGGATAGTGTATTTTGCAATTGTTCTGCTGATGAAGGCTTTGTTCAGTTATCCGGCTGAGATAAGTATTCTGCGTCAGTTGTTGTATCTTATTCCGTCGCTGTTGGGCGGAATTATAGGAGTAAATTTAAAGCGAAAGGTTTCCTAAAAATAAAACAAATAAAGGTTCGTTTAAGAAATAACTTTAAAAATGAAAAAAACACTTTTAAATAACTTACAAAAATGCTATAATCTCCTTTATAAGGAGGGCTTATTTATGATACATATTAAGACACTTAATAAAACGAAACTTACAGATAATATGAACGCAAAAGGATGCGGCGAATGCCAAACCTCATGCCAGTCTGCATGTAAGACTTCTTGTACAGTAGGAAATCAAAAGTGCGAGAACAAATAAATTTGTAGCGGCTTTGCCGCTACTTTTTATGTATGAACTTTAAAAATCGGAGGAAAAGATGATACATCTGTTTAGTCTGGATGACATGTATTTTGTAATTGACACAAACAGCGGATTGGTACATGCTGCAGACGAAGTAATATACGATTTATTAACTGATGAAAATTTTAAATATGGAGATAAGGTTGAACTTATCAAACAAAAATTCGGAAAAGAAACAACGGAAGAAGCAATTTCTGAAATCAATTATCTTATAGTGAACGATATGCTTTATACTGAAGATGTAAATCCTCAAAATAAAATTAAGACTGCAGTAAAAGCAATGTGCTTAAATATGACACATGACTGTAACCTAAGATGCGAATACTGTTTTGCGTCCCAGGGAAGCTATAACGGCAAGAGATCATTTTTGAGCTTTGAAACAGGAAAAAGGGCATTTGATTTCCTTGTTAAAAATTCAGGTACAAGAAGAAATCTTGAGGTAGATTTTTTTGGTGGAGAGCCCTTGATGAATTTTGAAACAATCAAAAAGCTTGTTAGTTACGGAAGATCTTTAGAGAAAGAATACAAGAAACATTTCAGGTTTACAACAACAACTAATGGTGTGCTTTTAGATGATGAAAAAATTGACTATCTTAATGAAAATATGGCCAATGTGGTTTTGAGCATAGATGGAAGAAAATCTGTTAATGACCGTATGCGCAGAACCGTAAACGGAAAGGGAAGCTATGACATTATTGTGGATAATTTAAGGAATTTTGTGTCAAAAAGAATGGACAAGGATTATTTCGCAAGAGGTACATTCACCTCTTACAATTTAGATTTTTCCCAGGATGTTAAGCATATGAGAGAATTAGGATTTGACAAAATATCGGTTGAGCCGGTTGTGGCAAAGCCTGAAGAAAAATATGCATTAAATGAAGAACATTTAGAAGTTTTAAAAAAAGAATATGAAAAACTTACAAAGTTCTATGTTGATTCATATAAAGATAAAGATAAAAGGTTCCAATTTTTCCATTTTAACATAGATCTTGACGGCGGGCCTTGTATTTACAAAAGGTCAATAGGCTGTGGAGCAGGGACGGAATATATTGCAGTAACCCCAAATGGAGATTTTTATCCGTGCCATCAGTTTGTGGGGCAGGAGGATTTTATAATCGGCAATGTAGACGATGGCATAACTAATGATAAGATTGTTGATAAGATCAGAAAAGTCTCCGTGAACGAAAAACCGGTATGCAAGGATTGCTGGGCAAAGTATTATTGCAGCGGAGGATGCCATGCCAATGCATACAACTTTAATGGTGACTTTAATATTCCTTATAAAGTAGGGTGCGAACTGGAGAAAAAACGTATCGAATGCTCAATTTATATAAAAGCAAAAATAAACAACAAAGAATAGATAGCATCTTAATTGTTTTAATTGTAAAAAACAGTGGTAAATATATATTGAGCTATAGTATAATATACATGCTTTTTATGGTTTAATATAACAAGAGAGGAGTGTTAATATGCAAATTGGTTTTATAGTAATTTTGATAATAGCAATTTTTGTTACCATATTTGCTATTCAGAATGGTACACCTGTGAATGTGGATTTATTTTTTGTAACATTTGAAACATATTTGCCAATTGTAATTATTACCTGCATAATTATTGGAGCAGTGTTAGCATTGATTTTTGGAACTACAAGGCAGTTAAAAAAAAGGTCGGAATCCAAGGAAATTAAAAACAGGATTAAAATTCTTGAAGGTGATAAGCTCCTGGCTGATAATAACGTTAAATCAATGGAAACGGAAATTAAATCATTGAAGGATAACAATAGCTCACTTTCAACAAAAATTAGCGAACTGGAAGAAAAAAATAAATCACAGGCAGAAACAATCGCGAAACTAAACAATGAATTGGAAACTCTTAAGGCAGGTAAAAATTTAACCGAAACCGAATTAGATACTTCGGAATTTGATAAAGCAAATGGAGTTGTCGAAACTGGAACATGCGATGAAAAAAGTGAAACTCAAATTGAATAAATATGATAAAAAAGAAATAGATGAAATAAGCAGTAAATTCAATCTTTCAAGTATATCTTCAAGGATACTTTTAAATAGAAATTTAAGAGATTTTGATGAAATAGAAAAATTTCTTGATCCTGATTTCAAATATTTTGAGAGGGCTGAAAATTATAAAGACCTGCATAAAGGCTGTCTTAGGATTCTTGAGGCTATAAATAATAAAGAAAGAATTATTATTTATGGTGACTACGACGTTGACGGCATAACTTCAGTAAGCCAGTTCATGATACTTTTGAAAAAAGCAGGAGCAAAAGTTTATTATTATATTCCCGAAAGAGAAAAGGAAGGATATGGCTTAAGTGAAGAATTTATAGAAAAATTAAAAAATAACTTAATAAAAGCGGATTTAATAATAGCAGTTGACTGCGGAACGGCTGAAATAGAAAAAATAGGAATAATAAACAGTTTAAACAAAGATGTTATAGTTTTGGACCATCATCAGTGCAGAGAAGAACTACCGCCTGCATATGCCGTTATAAATCCAAAGCAAAAAGACTGTCCGTCGAAAAATAAGCAGTTATGTGCATCTGGACTGTCTTTTAAATTCCTGCTTTATTTAAATAAATATCTTAAAATTGGAAATATTGAAGATATACTTTTGGAGCTTGCTTGCCTCGGAACGATTGCCGACATCGTGGATTTAATCGGAGACAACAGGATTATCGCAAAAAATGGTTTAAAAAAAATAAACGATACAAAAATTATTGGCCTTAGGAAGCTTATAGAAGTTTCAGGTATAGCTGATAAAGAAATAGAGTCTTATCACATAGGGTTTATAATAGCACCAAGAATAAACGCCGCAGGAAGAATGGATAATGCAAAAAAGGCTGTTGAACTGATGCTGACAAATGATGAAAATGAAGCTGCCGAAAAGGCATTGGAACTTGAAAAATTAAATTTATTGAGAAAACAAACAGAAAGCAAAATATTCGATGAAGCTGTAAAAGAGATTGAAACCGATTTTTTATACAAAAAAAATATAATTGTTGTTTGCGGTGAAAACTGGCATGAAGGTGTAGTAGGTATAGTTGCTTCAAAGCTTTCGGAGAAATACGGAAAGCCGAGTGTTGTTATTTCTTTAAAAGACGGCATAGGTAAAGGCTCGGCCAGAAGTTTAGGATATTTTGATATTTTTAAGGCATTTAAATCATCGGACAAGTATTTGATAAAATATGGCGGGCATAAAATGGCTGCGGGATTAACAATATTAGAAAAAAATATTAATATTTTTTCTGATGAGCTCAATAATTATATTGATAAAATCGGCTATACAAATGCTGGAAGAGAAATTGAGTCAGATGCTTTTGTTGATGTTTCCCAAATTAATTTCCGACTTTACAATGAAATCAACAGATTTGAACCTTTTGGAGCAGGAAATCCGGTACCTGTACTTTCGTTTAACGGTGTTGAACTTAAAAATATCAGAAAGGTTGGCAAAAATGGAAATCACATCAGCTTTTCGCTTTCAAAAAAAAGTAGGGAAATACCGGTTATAGGTTTTAGCAAAATAAATATGTTAGAAAAAGTGCTTACAAAACCGTCTGCTTATATCGGGACACTGTGCTTAAATGAATTTAACGGCAGGAAGAGTATTCAACTTGTTTTGCAGGACGTGGAAGAGCATGGCGACACCTTTAATTATAAAATAGACGAGAAAAAGATGAAAGTGCTCAACTCAGTTATAAATAAAACAAAATCAAAAATAATCAAAGCGGATATATTTGTACTTGTAGAAAAACTGAATAGAATATATAATACAAAAATAACGGCGGAAGAAATAGTATGTATGCTTAAAAAGGCTGACAACATGCAGTATGTGCTTAAAAATGACATGCTTTATATAAAAAAATGATGAGTCTTTAATTGGAGGAATTATGGATTTAAATAATTTAAAGGAAAAAATTCGTGTGGTGGAAGGCTTTCCCATCGAGGGAGTAAGTTTCAAAGACATAACAACACTTTTAAAAGATGCAGAAGCATTGAAGGAATGTATTGATCAATTAGCCGGAAGATTCAAAGACATAAAAGTTGACTTGGTGGTAGGCCCTGAATCAAGGGGATTTATGTTTGCAACACCTCTTGCGTACTTGCTGGGTACGGGATTTGTTCCGGTGAGGAAACCTGGGAAGCTTCCTGCCGAAACTGTAAGTTATGAATATAAATTAGAGTATGGAACAAGTAAATTGGAAATTCATAAAGATTCAATCAAATCGGGACAAAAAGTTCTAATAGTTGATGATTTGTTAGCTACGGGAGGGACAATGTATGCTACTGCTAAGCTTGTGGAAAAATTAGGCGGCGAAATTGTCGGGCTTGGATTTTTGATAGAACTTAGAGAATTAAAGGGAAGGGAAAAGCTTAAAGGATATAATGTTGAATCATTGATAAAGTATTGATTGTTCATAATTTATTATAGCTAAAGGGTGAAGACATGCTGGAAAATTTAATCAGTCAAATAGAATCATATAATCCTAATGCAGATATTGGAGTTGTTGCAAAGGCTTACAATTATGCGGAGATGGCACATTCCAATGCTCAGAGAAGATACTCAGGTGAAAGGTATTTTGTTCACCCTTACAATGTTGCACTTATTTTGGCTGACTTGCATGTTGATGTGCAAACAATCGCAGCAGGCCTTCTCCATGATGTGGTTGAAGATACAGGAATTACAAAAGATGATATAAAAAGAGAATTTGGTGACGAAATTGCCAGCATGGTTGACGGTGTAACTAAACTAAGCAAGGTTAAATACCACAACAGAGAAGAAAGACAGGCAGAATCATTAAGAAAAATGATAATAGCAATGTCCAAGGACATTAGAGTGGTAATTATTAAATTAGCTGACCGGCTCCACAACATAAGAACTCTTCAATATATGCCCAAAGATAAACAATATCAGAAAGCAATGGAGACTATTGAAATATATGCTCCCATAGCTAATCGCCTGGGTATGGCATCTATTAAGTGGGAACTAGAAGATTTAAGCTTGAAATATATTGACCCTGAGGGATACGAAGACTTAGCTAAGAAAGTTAGAGAAAAACGCGAAAAAAGGAAAGACTATATTTCACACATTATTTCGATCATATCAAAAAAGTTGGATGAAGGGTCAATACATGCTGAAATAAAGGGAAGACCGAAAAGCCTGTATTCAATCTATAAAAAAATGTATTTCAAACATAAAAACTTTGATCAAATATATGATTTGATAGCTGTAAGAATAATTGTGGATAACATTAGGGACTGCTATGGGGCACTAGGTATAGTCCACACTCTTTGGAAACCTGTGCCGGGCAGATTCAAGGATTATATAGCTATGCCCAAGCCTAACATGTATCAGTCTCTGCACACGACTGTTATTGGGCCTGACGGTGAGCCTTTTGAAATACAAATAAGGACATTGGAGATGCACAGGACTGCCGAATATGGTATTGCCGCTCACTGGAAGTATAAGGAAGGTATCGAAGGGGAGACAAATTATGAGGAAAAATTAAATTGGCTTAGACAGATGCTTGAATGGCAGCAGGAAACAAATGATCCTTTGGAGTTCATGGAAACTTTGAAAATAGATTTATATTCCGACGAAGTATTTGTATTTACTCCTAAAGGTGAAGTAATTAATTTGCCTACCGGATCAACTCCTATCGACTTTGCCTATAGAGTTCACAGTGCCATAGGAAACAGGTGTGTGGGAGCAAAGATCAACGGTAGAATAGTACCTTTGGATACTAAGCTCAAAACAGGAGATCAGGTTGAAATATTAACATCTCAATTGAGTGCAGGACCAAGCAGGGATTGGCTGAAAATTGCTGCGTCAAGCCAGGCTAGGGCTAAAATTAGAAAATTTTTTAAGGAAAAAGACAAAGGTTTTAACGTTGAAAAGGGAAAAGAACTTGTAGAGAGAGAAGTTAGGAAGCAAGGTTTTCAAGCTGCTGATCTGCTAAAGGATGATTGGATTAAAAGTGTTGCCTGCAAATATAGTATGAATACTGCAGAAAATCTGTATGCAGCTGTAGGTAGCGGGGGCATTACAGAAAATCAAATAGTCAACAGGCTTAAATTAATATATTTAGAAAAAAACAAGGATAAAATAGAGCTTGAAAAATTTGAAAATCTTGAAAAAAACACAGGATTATACGATAAAGTTCCTTCAAGATCGGAAAAGCACACCTCCGGCGTTATAATAAAGGGGATAGATAATGTGAAGGTACGCTTTTCAAAATGCTGCAACCCTGTTCCAGGTGATGCAATTGTAGGTTATATTACAAGAGGCAGGGGTGTTTCAATTCACAGAGCGGATTGTACCAACATTCACGATTTGAATGAAAGCGAAGATCAAAGAATTATAGAAGTTGAATGGGATACAGAAAAGGAAGCTACATTTATTAGTGAAATTCAAATTAAAGCTATAGACAGGCCAAGATTACTTCAGAAGATAACAAATTTGTATATTGATGCCAAGCTTAATGCTGTTTCTCTTAATCTAAGGATCAATAAGGAGAAGATAGCAATTGTGGATATAGGCTTTGAAATAAAAAAAATAAAACAAATAGAAGATTTAATTAAAAAAATAGGAAAAATTGACGGTGTTCTGGAAGTATACCGAAATATAAAATAGATTTTCAAAATAAAAGATATAATAGATATAATAAATATAACAAAAAAATAACATGTGAAATAGAGGAGTGAACGGCATGAGAGGTGTAGTCCAAAGGGTATGCAGTGCGTCCGTATCAGTTGACAATAAAGTAGTAGGCAGGATAAATCACGGTATTTTGCTTTTGTTGGGAGTTGAAGATACAGATAATGAAAAAGATTTGGAATACATGTGTGAAAAGGTTCCGAATTTAAGAATATTTGAAGATGAAAATGGAAAAATGAACAAAAGCCTTTTAGATGTGGAGGGAAGCCTTTTAGTTATTTCTCAGTTCACTTTGTTTGGAGATGCAAGGAAAGGCAGGAGACCAAGTTTTATCTCTGCCGCAGCACCTGAAAAGGCAATTCCAATGTATGAAAATTTTATCAATAAAATGAATGGAAAAGGTATAGTTACCGAATCGGGAGAATTTGGGGCTCATATGCAGGTTGAACTTGTAAATGATGGTCCTGTTACCATACTTTTAGAAAGCAAAAAAATATTCTAGGAGGTTTAATTTAATGATATTTGAAACGATGGCTGTGGGCGTATATTATGCAAATTGCTATATTATAGGCTCAGATAGTACAAAGGAAGCAGCAATAATCGATCCGGGAGCGGAATTCGAACGTATAGACAAAAAAGTAAATGAGCTTGGTCTTACTCCAAAAATAGTTATATTGACTCATACTCACGAAGACCATATAGGAGCGGTTAAAGATTTTGTAGATAAATACAATGTGAAGGTATATGTGCATAAAGATGATGCTGCAGCATTAGTTGATGGGACTGCGGTAAATCCTGATGTGGAATTAAAAGACGGAGATGTAATAAATCTTGGAGATTTAAATTTTGAAATAATTCACACTCCGGGGCATACCAAGGGAGGAATATGTATTAAGGTTGGAAACATTATGATGACAGGGGATACTTTATTTAATAAATCTATAGGAAGAACAGATTTTCCCGGCGGGTCATATGATGAAATAATAAAGTCAATAAAGGAAAAAATTTTCAAATATGATGACGATATTATTATTTATCCGGGCCATAACTCTCCTTCTACAATAAAATCTGAAAAAATCGGCAATCCGTTTGTAAATTAAAATGAACAAATTTACATTTTATTTTTCAGGGCATAACTATGAGTATGAGGCAAGGAATGCCCTGAGGGTATTTGACTTAAATGTTGACTGCGAAATTAAAAAGATTGGAGAAACAGAAATTAATGAAGGAGCAGTATTAGTTTCAATATTGGAAGAAAGGCGTTCCATTGTCTTAGGAAGGGCTTTCTTTTACCTTGACGGCAGATTGCTGTATAAGGCTGAATATAAAAGCAGTGAAATATTTTTAGAATGTGACGATCCAAAGAAACTCAAAAAGATTCTGATTGAAAAATCAATTCATAGTGTATTAAAAAAATATTACAAAGTGACTCCCGATTATGGCATATTAACAGGTGTCAGAGTGGTAAAAATATTAGTAGCTGCAAAAAGATATGGCAGGACCGATGATGAGGCGGATACAATTCTTAGGGATACCTATGAGGTAGCTGATGATAAAATAAAGCTTTTACATGATATACTGAGCATCGAAGAGAAATACATCGGAGAGAAAAACAAAAAAAATTACAATCTTTACTTGGGAATTCCATTCTGCCCTTCAAAATGCAGTTATTGCTCATTTACTTCCTTCATAAACTGCAAAGAAGATAAAATTAATGAATACATTAAAACACTTATTTATGAAACTGAAGAAACAATTAAAATGGCATTAAAAAGAGGCCTGGATCTTCATACGGTGTATGTTGGAGGAGGAACACCGTCAGTATTAAATGAGAATCAAATAAATGAAATATTTAATTCAATTAGAAAATATTATAATTTTTCAGAGATAGAAGAAGTAACATTTGAGGCAGGAAGGCCTGATACGCTAACAGAGAGAAAATTAGCCTGCTTGAAGGAAAACGGAGTAACACGTATAAGCATAAATCCACAGACTATGAATGAAAGGACACTCCAAAGAATAGGCAGAAGTCATACGGTAGAAGATATTTTAAACAAATACCTGCTTGCAAAGAAAATAGGCTTTGACTGTATAAATATGGATATAATATTAGGATTGCCTGGTGAAGATGAATTTGACGTTAAAAATACTATAACGAAAATTATTGATAAAAGGCCTGAAAACATAACTGTTCATGCTCTGGCCTACAAAAAGAAATCTGAACTTACAAGGGAAAGCAGTCTGCTTTCCAAAGATTACGATTTAATAAGAAAGATGCATGAAATTGTACGGCAGGTGTGCAAAAATGCCGGATACAGCCCGTACTATATGTACAGGCAGAAAAATATGAAAGGGAATTCGGAAAATGTAGGATTTACACTTCCGGGCAGAGAGAGCATATACAATATAATTATGATTGAAGAATTGGAAACAACACTGGGCTGCGGTTTAGGTGCTTCCAGCAAAATTAAGACGGGATGGATGAAACATGAGCCTCATAGGAATTTTAAAAGCCTTGAAGAATATGAAAAGCGCATGAATGAAATAATAGAACATAAAAAAGAATTATTAAAAATATAGTATGTTATAGATTGCTGCATTCTAAATTTAGATTTAGTAATCAATTGTACAGTATGAAAGGAGAGCTATGAAAAAGGTAGAAGTATTTTATTTAGAAAGCTGTCCCCACTGCAGGAGATCGTTTAAAATGATAGACGCACTGAAATTAAAAAAACCTGAATATTCAGATGTTAAAATAGAATATATCGAGGAGTCAAAAAATGTTCGGGCGGCAGAGGCACACGATTACTACTATGTTCCCGCATTTTATGTGGACGGTGTAAAGGTTCATGAAGGTGTTCCTACTTTTGAAAAGATTGAGACAGTATTGAAAAAAGCAATCAGCTGAAAAATTTCAGCTGATTTATTTAAATTTTCCGGCATATCCCCCTTATAAAAACAATTTATAATATAAGTCAAAGGCATATTAAATTAATCAATAAATAAATAATATTATCTTTAAGACATAATGTAAAAATTTGTTTATATATATATAATAAGGGGTGAGGTATGTGATTATATGTGTTAAAAAGAAAAATATAAGGATTGTACTTTTCTGTGCTGTTTTTTTATTTGTAGGCATGTTTGTTTATGAAGCAATGTTCAATTTTTCTGTTACTGTTTCTACTGAAATTACCAACTGGGGATTAAGCTTCAGAGAAAACGGAAAACCTCCAGTAGGGAACGCTACAGCAAAGGCTTTAAAAGAATATAACGCTTATTATGTGGGAGATACCGACGAAAAAGTAATATATCTTACATTTGATGCCGGATATGAAAACGGTTGTACCCCGGCGATCCTCGATACCCTGAAAAAACATGATGTGAAGGCCGCATTTTTTATTGTAGGACATTATTTGGAAGAGGAGCCGGAATTGGTAAAACGCATGATTGAAGAAGGTCATATTGTTGGAAATCACACCTATAGCCATCCTGATATGTCAAAAATATCAGATAAAAAATCCTTTGACAAAGAATTAACATCATTGGAAGAAATGTATAAACAGGTTACAGGACAAGATATGCAAAAATATTATAGGCCTCCACAGGGAAAATTTAATGAGGATAATCTTTCAATGGCCAATGACATGGGGTACAAGACAGTTTTCTGGAGTCTTGCCTATGTGGATTGGTATAAGGATAAACAGCCTACAAAGGAGCAGGCATTTGAAAAACTTCTGCCAAGAATGCATCCTGGAGCTGTGGTGCTTTTACACAGTACATCAAAAACAAACGCTGAAATATTAGATGAGCTTCTGACAAAATGGGAGGAAGCTGGCTATACATTTAAAACCTTGAATGATTTAACAAACGCCAGAGAACAATAAAAATTTAGTTTTGTAGGAATTGTTAAAATACAATTCCATTTTTTTGGCTTGACATCCATGTTATATGTCAAGGTGACAATCATAGAAATAGCAAATAATTCGTTCATAAAAGTTGTTGACAAAAATATCGTATTGTGTTAACTTTATTGTAAATATAATGCTTGAGGAAAAGTATATTAATGTACTAATTACAGCAAGACAGGGATGATGGAAGCCTGTTATTGAACTGCAGCGAAAAGACACCTCTGTTAGGCAAGCTGCAGTTGAGAGGGACTTTATTTAAGTCCAAGTAGGGTGGCAACGCGGGTTATACTCGTCCCTAAAGAGGGAGGAGTTTATTTTTTATTATAGGAGCGATATTATGGAGACAATGGGAAATTTAAGAAGGACCCACATGTGCGGAGAATTAAGAAAAGAAAATATAAATAGCGAAGTTGTGCTCATGGGCTGGATTCAAAAAAGAAGAAACTTGGGAGGACTTATATTTGCCGACTTAAGAGATATAACGGGATTAATCCAAGTTGTATTTGATGCTGAAGTGAGCAAAGAGGCATTTGAAAAAGCAGAAAGCCTAAGAAGTGAATATGTTATTGCCGTAAGAGGAAAAGTTATGGAAAGGCAGTCTAAGAATCCTGAAATGCCTACAGGAGAAATAGAAGTGTATATAGAAGAACTTAAGATATTGGACACGGCTGAAACTCCCCCCATATATATAAAGGATGATGACGATGTATCTGAACAAATGCGTTTAAAATACAGGTACCTTGATTTAAGAAAGCCTCATATGCAGAGGAATCTTTTATTAAGAAGCAAAGCATCAAAAGTAGTAAGGGATTTTTTATATGAAAATGGTTTTAATGAAATAGAAACTCCATTTCTAACCAAGACTACTCCTGAAGGAGCAAGGGACTACCTTGTACCAAGCAGGATAAATCCCGGCAGCTTTTATGCTCTGCCCCAGTCGCCGCAGCTTTTTAAACAGCTTTTGATGGTTTCCGGAATGAACAAGTACTTTCAGATAGTGAGGTGTTTCAGGGATGAAGATTTAAGGGCAAACAGGCAGCCTGAATTTACACAGATTGATATGGAAATGTCATTTGTGGATGCTGAGGACATTATTTCATTAAATGAACGGCTTATAAAAAAAATATTCAAGGAAATAAGAAATATTGATATAGAGCTTCCCATCAGACGCATGTCCTACCGGGATGCAATGGATAAATACGGCACCGATAAGCCTGATTTACGTTTTGATTATGAGCTTGAAAATATAACGGAAATATTTAAAAATTCAAAATTTAATGCATTTAGGTCTGTGTATGAAAGCAATGGACTAATTAAATGTATTAACCTAAATGGTTTAGCAGATGATTTTTCAAGAAAAAAAATTTCCAAGTTGGAAAAATTCATTAAAACATGCGGTGCTAAAGGCTTGGCATGGCTTAAATATGAAAACGGGTCAATTGATTCTCCCATAGCCAAATTTTTAAGCGAAGAAGAAAAAAATAAACTGATTTCTGTTCTTGAATTAAAAGAAAAAGATATTGTGTTTATTATTGCAGATAAGGGATCAACGGTAAATACGTCGCTTGGAGCTTTAAGAATTGAAATAGCACATGAAAAAGGCCTGATTGACATAAATAAATTTGAACTGGTTTGGATAACTGATTTCCCTATGTTTGAATACAGTGAAGAAGAAGGAAGGTATTTGGCAATGCATCATCCGTTCACTGCTCCTGTAGACGAGGATATTGATAAAATTGAATCCAGTCCGGGAGAAGTTCGTGCAAAGGCATATGACATAGTAATTAACGGCGATGAAATCGGCGGAGGAAGTATTCGAATTACAAACAGGAGTCTTCAGAACAGAATATTCAGAGCATTGGGCTTTACCGACAAAGAGGCAAACAAAAAATTCGGATTTCTGCTTGAAGCGTTTAAATACGGAGTTCCGCCTCACGGAGGTCTTGCATATGGCTTTGACCGTTTGATGATGGTTTTAACAGATAGCGATAATATAAAAGACGTTATAGCATTTCCCAAAACCCAGAGTGCAACATGTTTGATGACTAAGGCACCTACGCCTGCAGCTGAAAAACAGCTGAAGGAATTAGGTATTGAAGTGATCAAGAATTAATTGGAACAGCTTTGCTTTTGGTAAGCTGCGCTTCATGAAGAAAGGAAGAAGATAATGGAGCAGGTAGGAAAAATAGAAAAAATAGAAGGAACAAAGGCAACGGTTTCTGTAAAAAGAGTATCTGCCTGCGGCGAAAGCTGCAAGAGTTGCTCTGCTGTTTGTAAACAACCCAGTGTTATAATTGAAACGGAATTAAACGGTGACTATCAAGTTGGCGATTATGTTGAAATCACCACCGAAAATGAAGTGGCTCTAAAACAAATTTTCATGCTTTACGGTATACCGTTTTTAATAATGATGGCGGTAATAGCTGCGGTACAGCTGCTTATGTTTGATAATCCAAATAAAGATATGATTTCTGCTGTTGCTTCTGTAGCTTCACTGGCTGTTTCATTTTTCATTTTAAAAGCTTACGATAAAAAGGAAATGAAAAAAAATACACTTAAATTTACCCTTGGAAGAAAGCTCTGATTCTATGGGAAAATATGGGATTAATTATGAATATGTTTGAAATGCAATATGAGAATTTCATAGAAAAAAACGGTCCTTTAGCTCAGCGCATGCGTCCCAAAAGCCTCAGCGATTTTGTAGGACAGGATCATATAATAGGTGAGGGTAAGATACTAAGCAGAGCTATAGCAGCTGATAAGCTTTCATCGGCTATATTTTACGGTCCTCCCGGAACCGGTAAAACTACCTTGGCGAGAATTATTGCTGAAAATACTCACAATAACTTTACTACGCTGAGCGCAGTAACCGCCGGTATAAAAGATATAAAAGGAAAAATAAAAAATGCGGTGGATGAATTATCTATTTACAATAAAAGGACTATACTTTTTATAGACGAAATTCACAGATTCAACAAGGCTCAGCAAGATGCGCTGCTTCCTTATGTGGAGAATGGTACTGTGATATTGATAGGAGCTACTACCGAAAATCCATATTTTGAGGTAAACAGCGCATTAATATCCCGTTCGCTTATATTCGAATTTAAAAAAATATCAGATGAGGATATTAAAAAGGTTGTAACAAGAGCTTTGAAAGATACAGACAGAGGATACGGTGCAAAAAATATAGAGATTGATGAAGATGCTTTGAATCATATAGTGGAAAACTCCAACGGCGACATAAGAAAAGCCCTGAATGCTTTGGAACTTGGAGTTGAAACTACTAAAGAAACGAACAATAAAATAAAAATCGACTTAAACACAGCTGTTGAATGCATCCAGAAGAAAAAGCTTAATTATGACAAAAACGGAGACAACCATTATGATACTATTTCCGCATTCATTAAAAGTATGAGAGGAACTGATCCTGATGCTGCAGTTTTTTGGCTGGCTAAAATGATTAAGTCGGGAGAAGACCCGAAGTTTATAGCAAGAAGAATAATCATATGCGCATCCGAGGATGTTGGAAATGCAGATCCGAGAGCTCTTGAAGTTGCCGTCAATGCTTTTAAAGCAGTTGAAATAGTAGGATTTCCCGAAGGCCGCATAATTTTGGCTCAGGCTGCCATTTATGTTGCGTGCGCTCCAAAGAGCAATGCGTCATATTTAGCAATTGAGAAGGCTATGGATGCTGTTGAAAAAAATTCCTTGAAGGTACCTATCTATTTGATGGACGGCAGCTATAAAGGAGCAGAGAAGCTTGGAAGAGGAGTTGGTTATAAATATCCTCATGACTATGACAAGTTTTATGTTAAACAAAATTATCTTCCGGAAACTTTAAAAGACGCAAATTTTTATAAACCCAAAGAGTCAGGTTACGAAGGAAGGATCAAAAAATTTCTGAAATACCTGAAAAACTGAAGATTAAGGTGGGACTATGAATTATAGATTATCTAATTCCAATATAACAGACTTAAACGTTGCCGATGTTTTAGGCAAAAAAATAAATTTTGACAGTTTAGACAAAAATCAGGAATACGACATATCTGCGGAATTTTATAATAAAGACCTGAGAGAGGAAATGTTGAATGAAAGTGTAGCTTATGAAATCAAAAGGAAACATTATGCGTTCATAAAAACCGTAAGGGATTTGTTTGAGAGAAATAGTTTAAAAATAAATAAATTTTACCTTATGGGGACAGTTATTGATTTGGATCAAAATGAAATTAATATTTCTCTTTTAAAATCAAACTATGACAAAAAAAGTAATACAATTTGGCCTTGTAAAGAAATATTTATATTTGAGGAAAGCAAAAATAAACTGGACAGCCTGTTGATTAACGACCAAATATCTGAAGAGGATTATGAATCTAATTTAGAGCTTTTGAAAGATGAATTGAATATTTACGAAAACGAAGATGAACACGAACACAGATATATAAATTAATGTTATTTCTCCTGGGAATGAACCTTATGCGATTTTGTTAATAAAATAATATAAGGTCAGAACAAAAGGAGGAATTGTATGGAGCTTTATATTATAACTTTTAAGCAGGGAAATTACGCCGTTGCAGCATTTAATAAGCTGCAGGGTTATGGTGTGAGAAACATAAGGCTTTCTCCAACTCCCTTTAGTATAAAAAGCGAATGCGATATGTGCATAAAGGCATATGGCAGAAATACATTAGATATTGTATTGAACGAGTGCAGGGGAAGATATCCTGTAGGCAATGCATACGTTGAAGCCAACGATAGAGGAAAAACTGTATATAAGCTTATAAACTGGTAGTTTTATAAAACAAAGCCTAGGCTTTGTTTTTTGTTTGACTGAAAAAACATTTTTTTTAATTTTATTGTTGACAATTTTAGTAGGGTATAGTAGTATAAATTATACCCTACTGAATTAGTTGGGATTGAAAAGGAGGACAGTTATGATTTTATCCACAAAGGGAAGATATGGATTGAAGGCAATATTTGAACTTGCATTAAACTATGGTTCGGGACCTGTTCCTCTAAAAAAAGTATCGAATAAATATGATATATCAGAAAGCTATTTGGAGCAACTTTTTACCAAGCTTAAAAAAAGAGGCTATATTGGTACGGCAAGAGGCCCTCAGGGAGGTTACTACCTTGCCAGAAGTCCTGAAGAAATAACCGTGGGAATGGTTCTGAGGACTCTTGAAGGCGACATGACACCTTCCGAATGCATAAATAAAGATATATGTTCAAGAGAGTCTGTTTGTGCCACAAGAGTAATATGGGAGAAAATAGAAAAAAGCATAAACGATGTTATTGATAATATAACTTTAGCGGATATGCAGGAAGAACAGAAAAATATTTTAGCGGAGGGAAACAATGAGTAGGAAATTATATTTGGATAATGCTGCAACAACAAGGGTTAAAAGAGAAGTAAAAGATGAAATGGACAAATATTTTGATGAATTTTACGGCAACCCTTCATCTCAGTTGTATGAACTTGGAAGGAAATCAAAAGAAGCTGTGGAAAAAGCAAGAAAAACTGTTGCCGATTTTATCAATGCGGACGAAAAAGAGATTTATTTTACCGCAGGCGGTTCTGAATCAGATAACTGGGCATTAAAGGGAACTGCATTTGCCAATTTGAATAAAGGAAAAAATCATATAATTACCACAAAAATAGAACATCATGCAATACTGCATACATGCGAGTACTTAGAAAAATTCGGCATAGAAACAACATATTTGAATGTTGATAAATATGGAATGGTTGATTTGGAAGAATTAAAACAGGCAATCAGACCCGAGACGATGATTATATCTGTTATGTTTGCAAATAACGAAATAGGAACTATCCAGCCTATAGAACAAATAGGAGAAATTGCCCGAGAACACGGAATTACATTTCACGTTGATGCTGTTCAGGCACTGGGAAGCGTAAAAATAGACGTTAAAAAGCAGCATATAGACCTACTGTCTATGTCAGCACACAAAATAGGAGGCCCTAAGGGTGTTGGCGGCATGTTTATAAGAAAGGGCGTTAAAATAGACAACCTTATTCACGGCGGCGGACAGGAAAGAGGCAGAAGAGCCGGAACCGAAGGGGTTCAAAATATTGTAGGATTCGGTAAAGCCGTGGAAATTGCCAAAAGAGATTTTGACTACCATGTAAAGAGACTTACATTTTTAAGGAATAAGCTTATTGGCGGAATTAAAAACAATATACCTGACGTTGTGCTCAACGGCCATCCTACAAAAAGACTTCCTAACAATGTTAATTTTTCATTTAAATATATTGAAGGGGAATCAATCCTGTTGCTGTTGGATATGGAAGGAATTGCAGCATCAAGCGGCTCTGCATGTACATCAGGTTCTCTTGATCCATCCCATGTACTCTTAGCTACGGGTCTTGACCACGGGACAGCTCATGGTTCGATCCGTTTTACACTAAGTGAAGAGGTTACGGAAGAAGATATTGATTTTACTGTTGAGACAATGAAAAAGATAGTTATAAGATTAAGGGCTATGTCACCTATAAAAAATGACAACGACTTAAAAAAATAATTCATTAGCGATGGAGGTAAATTATGTATTCTAAAACAGTTATGGAACACTTTAAACATCCAAGAAATGTAGGTACAATAGAAAACGCTGACGGTATCGGCCAGGTTGGAAATCCCGTATGCGGCGATATAATGAAGATATATTTAAAAATAAAAGACGATAAAATAGAAGATGTAAAATTTGAAACATTTGGCTGTGGTTCTGCAATAGCTTCATCAAGTATGGCTACAGAGCTTATAAAAGGAAAAAGTATCGATGAAGCCGTGGAGCTTTCAAATAAAGCGGTTGTGGAAGCTTTGGGAGGATTGCCGCCTATAAAGATTCACTGTTCAGTTCTTGCGGAACAGGCTGTTAAATCTGCATTATATGATTATTCCCAAAAAACAGGCAGAAAGATAAAAGGACTGGAAAATTACAAACCTGATGAAGAGGAAGACATTCACTGCCAGCAATAAGGCGTTACAGTTTGCTAAACATTGTTTTACAATTTGATGTAATTAAAATATAGGCAAGTGAAAAAACAGATGTTTTTTAAAAAACATCTGTTTTTTGAATGTGCCTACAACTGGGATTTAATCTATTAAAGCATATAAAAAAGCTGTTAAATATGAAATATAGTTGACAATTTGGGAAAGAATACATATAATTTCATTACAATAAGAATTAAAGAGCGAACTTATGATAACGGAGGAATTATGGACACATTAGATAGATTTTCTATAAATAACATAAGAAGAGAATATTTGAATTTTTTTAAGAGCAAGGGGCATTTAACAGAAAGCAGTTTTTCATTAATACCTAAAAATGATAAAAGCCTTTTATTAATTGGTGCAGGTATGGCGCCTTTAAAAAAATATTTTACAGGATCTGAAACGCCACCTTGCAAAAGAATGGCAACAGTTCAAAAATGCGTAAGAACCGGTGATATTGATAATGTGGGAGTGACACCAAGGCATTTGACTTTTTTTGAAATGCTGGGGAACTTCTCATTTGGTGATTATTTCAAAAAAGAAGCGATAGGATGGGCATGGGAGCTATTGACAGACGTATTGAAAATAGATAAAGACAGACTTTGGGTGACTGTATATCAGGATGATGATGAAGCTGCAGAATTGTGGCACAGTGTTGCAGGAGTGCCAAGAGAAAAAATCGTAAGGCTTGGTAAGGAAGATAATTTCTGGGAATTAGAGGTAGGCCCCAGCGGACCTTGTTCGGAAATTTATTATGATACGGGAGCGGACAAGGGCTGTGGTTCACCTAACTGTAAGCCTGGATGTGACTGCAGTAGATTTTTGGAAATATGGAATTTAGTATTTACACAATTTGACAAGGATGAACAAGGCATATATCATCCACTGTCCAATCCGAATATAGATACAGGTATGGGACTTGAAAGGGTGTCATGTGTATTACAAGGTAAACCTACGGTATTTGATGTTGAACCTTTATTGACTGTAGTAAAAAAAGTTGCGGAGATTTCTAAGATTCCATATGGTTCTGATGCTAAGAATGATGCTTCTATGAAAATTATTTGCGACCATTCAAGGGCGGCTGCATTTCTTATAGGTGACGGTGTTATACCTTCAAATGAAGGAAGAGGCTATGTATTAAGAAGATTAATAAGAAGAGCTGTTAGGCAGGGAAAAATTCTGGGTATACATGATAAATTTTTGACGAGTATTGTTAAAGTAGTAATAGATGAATGGAAGGAAGCTTATACGGAACTTGGCAAAAAGGAAAATTATATATTGAAAGTTGTTAAGTTGGAAGAGGATAAATTTAAAATTACGATTGATCAGGGCCTTGAGATTTTGATGAAAGAAATAAATTCGTTGAAAGAATCAAAAACAGATGTACTGGACGGAAATGTAGCGTTTAAGCTTTATGATACATATGGCTTTCCTTCGGAACTGACAGAAGAAATATTATCTGAAAACAGAATGAAATTTGACAAGAAATCTTTTATGACAATAATGGATGAACACAGGCAAATGGCCAGAGAAGCAAGATCAAAAACAGGAAGTTCAGGATGGAAGGATGAAGATATTGATCTCGATGTGCCAAAGACGGATTTTATCGGTTATTCAACGGTGGTTGACACCGGGAAAGTAATTGCGGTTGTTGTTGAAGGTGAACAGGTAAGTACAATTTCAGAAGGCCAGTCAGGCATAATAGTTCTTGACAGAACTCCCTTTTATGCAGAGAGCGGCGGACAGACAGGGGATACCGGAGAAATAATTACCGATGATGCAAAAGCAGATGTTGCCGATACAAGGAAGTATAACAGAACAGTTTATTTCCATGAAGTAAATGTTGTCAAAGGAAGCATATCCGTAGGGAATATGGTTACAGCCCGGGTTAATGATGACAGACGAAAAAATACCGCAAAGAACCATACGTGCACACATCTGCTGCACAGGTCGTTGAAGGATGTGTTAGGAGACCATGTAAACCAGGCAGGTTCATATGTTTCGCAGGACAGGTTGAGATTTGACTATACTCATTTTGAAGCTGTTGGGCGTGAAACTTTAAGGAAAATCGAAAGACGTGTAAATGAAGCAATACTTGCAGATTACAAAGTTAATACAGATATAATGAACGTGGAAGAAGCTAAAAAATCCGGAGCAACAGCATTATTTGACGAAAAATACGGTGAAACCGTAAGAGTTGTAAGCATAGGCGATTTCAGCAAGGAATTGTGCGGTGGCACCCATGTTGATGAAACTGCAAAAATAGGTATGTTTAAGATTATTTCCGAGGGCAGTATTGCATCCGGGGTGAGAAGAATAGAGGCAGTTACAGGGAGAGAAGCCATAAATTATTTTATGGAACTTTCCGACATTACGGATGAACTTTCATCAACAATGAAAGTATCAAAAGATGAAATCATTGATAAAATAAATGCAATAAAAAAAGAAATGAAAGATAAGTACAAAGAAATTCAAAAGCTGAACAATGAGCTTCTAAAGGAGGATATCGGCAAGATTGCCAAACAATATGAAGAAATAGACGGGATCAAACTGTTTGCTTTAAAGTTAAAAGACAAGGACGTCAATTCATTAAGAGAGCTTGCAGATAAAATCAAAGACAGTAATGAAAGCTGTGCAGTGCTTTTAGCGTCCGATTTGGGAGATAAGGTGCTGTTTGTTTCTGAAGTTACAAAAGATCTGATTCAAAAAGGAATTAATGCGGGAAATATTGTTAAGCAGGCTGCCAGAGCTGCCGGCGGCGGCGGCGGCGGAAGGCCTGATTTCGCCCAGGCAGGAGGGAAAAAACCCGAAAAGATAGACGAAGCTTTGAATGAGGTAAGACAATTTATAAAAACGTCAGTGCAAAAATAAATACTTTTTATGGGCGCTTCTTAATTGTCTTTAAATTGTAATTGATTTTTTAAGATTATTGTAGTACAATATAAACAGTTGTATAAGAGGTGGTTTATATGGATAGTAATATAAATAAAACAGCAAAGTTCGATTACAAAATGGAGTCATTAAATGAGGCGAGGGAGATTTTATCTCAGGTCTACCAATCGCTTAAAGAAAAAGGATACAATCCTAATAACCAACTCATAGGATATATATTATCCGGAGACCCGACATATATTACAAATCACAATAATGCGCGAAGTTTAATAAGAAAAATAGAGAGAGACGAGCTGTTAGAAGAAATATTAAATGTTTATTTAGATGTAATAGATCTTTAGTTATGGTAGAAGGTGCAAGGCAGTATATGAACTTATACTGCTCTATTTTATATAGCCTGAGCATGATATTGTTATGATCTATCTTATTTTCCTTAATCTGTAATTGCATTTTAAAATGAAGAAAAATTGTTACTCCGGATGGTTTTGCGGACATGGTAAATATGAAATATATAAATTTATTTGACAAACAAAATGTATCAAAAATATGCTACGGAACATTATCTTTAAGCCCTTTACAAAACCCGGACAGTACTGAGAGCAAAGTGAATCTGCTGAATTACGCTTATGCAAAGGGAATTAATTTTTTTGATACTGCAGAGCTTTATGACAACTATGATATATTAAAAGAATTCATAAAAGATAAAGATAGGGATAAACTAATATTAGCTACAAAATGCTATGCATACGACAGGATTACTGCAGAACATAGTGTCAATAAGGCTTTAAATGAATTGAATACGGATTATTTGGATGTTTTAATGCTGCATGAACAAGAAAACGGGAATAATTTTTTAGGGCATTATGAAGCTGTCCAGCGCTTTATGGAATATAAGGAACAAGGTGTAATAAGGCATTTCGGCATATCTACACATAGGGTGGCCGCAGTTAGAGACAGTGTAAAATTTAAAGAAATAGAATTTGTTTTTCCACTGCTTAATATGAACGGTGTGGGAATTCAGGACGGCACTATCCAGGATATGCTTGAAGCCGTTAAAAATGCAAAGGAACACAATAAATTTATAATGGCAATGAAAGTTTATGGTGGAGGACACCTGATAAACAAAGCCAGGGAAGCCTTCAAATTTGTAAATAGTTTAGATTTTGTAGATTCCATTGCAGTAGGTATGAGCACAAAGGAAGAAATAGATGCGAATATCTGTTATTTAGAAAACAATGAGTTAAATGTTAATATAAAAAATAAAATTAGAAATCAAAAGCGCACTCTCGTAATAGAAGAGTGGTGTGTTGGTTGCGGAAAATGTGCGAAAAGATGCAGGCAAAATGCACTGAGCATAGTTAACGGGAAATGTGTCGTTGACATGAATAAATGTGTTTTGTGCAGCTATTGCGCAGGTGAATGTACGGATTTTTATATCAAAATTGTATGAGGTATCTATGGAAAGACTGATGGGTCTTGATGTTGGTGACAAGACGATTGGAGTTGCTGTCAGTGATTTATTGATGATTACGGCACAGGGAGTGACTACAATTAAAAGAACGAATATGAAAAATGATGTAAGAGAACTGAAGCAAATAATAAGTGAGTACCATGTTACAAAGATAGTTGCCGGACTTCCAAAAATGCTTGACGGAACGGTGGGCATTCAGGGAGAAAAGGTTTTGAATTTTTTGGAAAAAGTTAGTACTCACATTGACTTGCCAATTGAATTGGAGGATGAAAGGTTTACAACGTCAATATCAGAAAAAATGTTAATAGATGCCGATGTAAAAAGGAAAAAAAGGAAAGAAGTAATAGACAAGTTAGCTGCGGTTCATATTTTGTCAAGTTATATGCAACGAACAGCGAAAAGAGCAAAGTGAGTATAGTATGAAAGAGGAAAACATTGTTGAACTGATTAATGAAGAGGGGATAACCGAAAGACTTGTTGTTGAAGCTTCTTTTCATATTGACAATACCTTGTATGCCGTTCTTCACGAAATTAACTCTGACGAAGGTATGATATATTATGTGGAAGAAACTGAAGACGGCAATGGAATGTTAATTAAGGTCGAAGATGAAGAAGAGCTTAAAGAAGTTATGGAAGTGTATGAGGGAATAGCAGATGATTTAATTTAATTTATATTAAATCAAAAATTTATTGAGATGATTATATGGGTGAAAAAGATTATTTAACAAAAATACTTGGGAAAAACGGTTATAAAACTACTACTCAAAGAAGTTCGATATATGAAGTACTCAGTGAAAATAATAATAAGCATTTAAGCCCGGAAGATATTTACGAACTTATTAAGGATAAAAACCCTAAGATGGGCATTGCTACAATTTATAGAACTTTGCAGCTTTTTGAAGAAATAGGTCTTGTTTACAAGCATAACTTTTATGATGGATGTTCAAGGTATGAAATATTGGAGCCTGAAAGCAGCGAAGTTCATCAGCACCATCATTTGGTGTGCAAAAAATGCGGCAAAATAATTGAAGTTAAGGAAGATTTAATGAACTCATTGGAGGAAATGATTGAAAAGCAATACAATTTTGAAATAATAAACCACGTAGTCATGTTCACCGGAATCTGCAGCCAATGCAGAAATAAGGAGAATGAGGATGGCAACAGAAAAGAAACATAAACTAAAAGTAATACCCTTGGGGGGGCTTGGTGAAATAGGGAAGAACATGACAGTCATTGAATATGGAAACAATATAATTTTAATTGACTGTGGAATGGCGTTCCCTGAAGATGAAATGTTGGGTATTGATATAGTAATACCTGACATAACATATTTAATTAAAAACAAAGATAAAATTAAAGGAATATGCCTTACACATGGTCATGAGGATCATATAGGATCAATTCCTTACGTGTTAAAAAAAATAAATGTACCCATTTATGGAACAAAACTTACTTTAGGCTTGGTTGAGAATAAACTTTTGGAGCATAAAATTGAAAATGTTCAGATGAATGTTGTAAAAGCAGGTTCGAAAATTAATTTGGGATGCTTTAAAGTAACATTTATCGGAAGCAATCACAGTATTCCTGGAGCTGTAGCTTTAGCAATAGATACACCCCTGGGGACGATTGTTCATACCGGTGATTTTAAAATTGACTATACCCCTATAAATGAAGAAGTTATTAATTTAGGAAAATTTGCGGAGCTTGGAAATAAAGGCGTTCTTTTAGCTATGTCGGATAGCACGAATGTTGAAAGACCCGGATTTACTCAATCTGAAAAAACAATGGGCAAAAAGTTCATGAAAATTTTCGAAGACTGTGATTCGAGAATAATTGTTGCTTCATTTGCATCAAATATTCATCGTGTGCAGCAGATTATCGATGCCGCGGTTGTAAATGGCAGAAAAATTGCAATTTCAGGGAAAAGTATGGTGAATGCGGTAAAGGTGTCTCAAGAACTGGGATATTTAAAAGCACCTAAGGGTTCAATTATTAACGTGAATGATTTGAAAGGCTATAAAGACAATGAGGTAGTTATTATAACAACAGGCAGCCAGGGAGAACCTATGTCTGCTCTTACAAGAATGGCTAATAATGATCATAAAAAAGTTCAGATTAAAAAAGGAGATTTGGTTATTATATCAGCCAATCCAATACCCGGAAATGAAAAAACCGTGTCAAAAGTAATAAATATGCTGTATGAAAAGGGAGCGAATGTTCTTTATGGTGCCTTAACCCAGGTTCATGTATCCGGTCATGCCAGCAGAGAAGAATTAAAGATGATGCTGACTTTGCTGAAACCGAAATTTTTTGTTCCTGTACACGGTGAATATAGGCATTTGTTCCAGCATGCAAAGATTGCACAGGAGTTGGGATTGCCTATGAATAATATAATAATAGGCAAAAACGGGGATGTAATTGAGCTTACATCAAGATCAATCCGAATTAACGGTTCTGTAGCATCAGGCAATATACTTGTTGACGGACTGGGTGTGGGCGATGTGGGCAATATAGTGCTGAGAGACAGGAAACTGTTATCTGAAAATGGACTTATGATTGTTATCATTGCAACCGAAAGATGTACCGGAAAGGTTGTTGCCGGTCCTGAAATTATATCAAGAGGATTCATATATGTTAGAGAAAACATTGATTTAATTGAGGAATCTAAGGCTGTTGTACGAAAAACACTTTTGAAATTTGACAACGGAAATATTAAAGAATGGAATAACATTAAAATGTCTATAAAGGATGCTTTAAGCAGTTTTATATATGAAAAGATCAAAAGAAATCCAATGATACTGCCCATAATTATTGAAGTTAAAGATTAACTGCATAAAAAAAGCAGCCGGTATATTCTACCGGCTGCTTGTGCGCTTATTACTTTACGATTATTTTTTCAGCATGTGAAAATTCACGCCTAGTATAGGTCCGAATTGAGACGGCTTATTGTTTGCAATTTTTTTATCGGCGATTCTTGTATTTTCTTTCTTTGAGAAAACATTCATATCCGGTTCGAGTTTACCGCTTACTTCACCAGATAATTGAAACATGCCATCTCTTTTCATTTTAATTTCACTTAATTTATCAGAAATTTTATTTTCGGGAGTGTTACTCATGTTGAATCTTACCCTTTTCAAAGTTCAATAGAATCAACCCTCTCTTGGAGTAATAAGCATTATTATTATGTCAGTTACTATAAATATTATACGTGGATAAAAATTCTAAATCTGTACTTTACATACTGCAAGCAAGGAAAAGTATGCTTGTTATTTTTTATTTAAAAAACAATAATAGAATTATGTGAAAAAAATTTTATTATTGTGTTTAAAGTTTAAAGGTTGTATAATTTAATAGATTTTGAATTAAACGGAGGACATATGAGAAAATTATTTACCGTTCTTGGGGTTGTTGCTGCTGTATTGCTGATTTATTATTTTGCTAACAGCTATGTGAATGACAGCTTGAGGGCAGTGAACGAAAATGATGATACAGAAATAAATGTGGAAATACCTTCAGGAAGTACAACAAAAGATGTTGCAAAAATACTGCTTGATAATGATTTAATAAAAAACAAGCGTCTATTTAAATATTATGCGGGAAAAACAGGAAGAGACAGCATGCTGAAAGCAGGAAGTTATACATTAAAAAAGAGTATGAATACTGATGAATTGCTTATGGCTTTAACCGGAGGAGAAGGAATTTCCGATAATACTGCCAATATTACGATTATAGAAGGAATGACCATGGAGGATGTTGCAAATTTGATTTCAGGTCAGCTGGGTTTAAGCTATGACAAGCTTTTGAAAATTATGAATAATGGGCAGATATTTAAAGAGGATTTTGAATTTTTAAATGACAATCCTGAAATAAACATTTTACAGGGTTACCTGATGCCTGATACCTACAATGTGTACAAAGATTCATCTGAAGAAGATATTGTAAAAATACTGCTTAAACAGTTTGACAGCTTCTATATAAAAGAAATAAAACCAAGAATGAAAAAGACAAAATTAAGTTTTCCTGAAGTAATAAACCTTGCAAGTATAGTTGAAAAGGAAGCAAAGATTGATGAAGAAAAGAATGAAGTTGCTGCAGTATTTTTAAACAGACTGAATATCGGCATGAAACTTCAGTCATGTGCAACAGTAAATTATGCCAGGGGTGAATGGAAGGAAAGGCTTACATATGATGATATAGCAATAGATTCTCCTTATAATACATATTTAATTGAAGGCTTGCCGCCGGAACCTATAAATTCTCCGGGCATGACATCAATAATAGCAGCTATAGAGCCTGCGGATGTAGATTATTTATTTTTTGTATCAAAGGGTGACGGATCTCATTACTTTTCAAAGAGCTATGACGAGCATATTAAGGCAGCAGATGAGTATTTAATTGATTAAGGACAGGTATGTATGGATAATATAAATAGAGAATATATCAGCACCTATATTAACAGCCTTATTTGTGATGAGGAAGAAAAGCTTGAGAATTTCAGAAAAGAATGTGAAAACATGAAACTTCCGATTATTCACAAAGAAGTCGGTCAGTTTATCAAGCTTATTATAAGGCAGCTTGGTGTTAAAAACATTATAGAGGTTGGGACGAACGTAGGATATTCCGCCATATTTATGTGTAGAGCCATGGGAGACAGCGGGCGTGTTGTTACTGTGGAAAGAAGTGATAAATTTTATCGTGAAGCACTTAAAAATATTGAAAAGTTTAGTTTGGATGATAGAATTGATGTATGTTTTGGAGATGCATTGGAAGTTTTAGATAAGGTTGAAGGAATATTTGATATGGCGTTTATCGATGCGGCAAAAAGCAGTTATAAAATATTTTTTGACAAATGCTTAAGTAAAATGAAGTCGGGAGGAATAATTCTTTCTGATAATGTGCTGTATCAGGGAATGACTGCTACGGACGGTCTTGTTGTGAGAAGGAAAAAAACCTTAGTGAGAAACCTAAGAAACTATTTGAAATATATTTCACAAGATGAAAGATTTATTACTTCCGTACTGCCTCTTGGAGACGGATTGGCTGTTACATTAATCAAATGAGAAGGAGAAGATATGTTGCCTAAACTTTTAGCTCCTGCAGGAAGCATGGATAAACTTATTATGGCTGTGGAATACGGTGCAGATGAAGTTTATTTTGCCGGAAAAGCAATGGGTATGAGAGCAGGATGTAAAAATTTTACAAAAAAAGATTTAGAAAAAGGAATTGAATATTGCCATGCCCGTGGAAGAAAATCAAATATAACAGTGAACATTGCCGCCCATAGTGATGATTTGAAGGGAATAGAAGAATATTTGAGATATTTGCAAAAAATTGGCGCAGATGCACTAATTGTTGCTGATCCAGGTGTAATTGAAATAGTTAAGCAAACAATTCCCGATATGAGAATTCATTTATCAACACAGGCGAATACCACAAACTATCATGCTGCGAATTTCTGGTACAAACAGGGAGTAAACAGAATTGTACTGGCTCGTGAACTTACATTTAAGGAAATAAAGGAAATTGTTGATAATTCACCTGATGGGTTGGAATTTGAAGCATTTGTGCACGGTGCAATGTGTATTTCCTATTCCGGAAGATGTCTTTTGTCAAGTTTTATGACAGGCAGGTTTTCCAACAAGGGGGACTGTGCCCAGCCTTGCAGGTGGAAATACTATTTGATGGAAGAAAAAAGACCTAGTCAATATTATTCTATAGAAGAAGATGACAACGGGACCTTCATTATGAATTCAAAGGACCTGTGCATGATTGAATATTTGCAGAAATTCAAAGACTTGGGAATTAAGGCATTGAAAATCGAAGGAAGAAATAAAAGCGAATATTACACTGCAGTGACAGTACGTTCATATAGAAATGCACTAGATGAACTTGATGACCCTTTGAATAAAAAGCACACCAAATATTGGAAGGAAGAGCTTGAAAAATCATCTCACAGAGATTTTTCATATGGATTTTACTTTGGAAATCCGTATAATGATGGACAGATTTATACGTCAAGCAGTTATATAAGGACATATGATGTGGTAGGTATAATAAGGTCGTATGACGAAAGCACAAAAACAGCTGTCATTGAACAGAGAAATAAATTTACAGAAGGCGATATTTTAGAATGTCTCGGTCCAAGAGAAAAGCATTTTGAAATTGTTGCTAAAAATATGCATGATGATAAAGGAAATAAAATCGAATCGGCTCCTCATGCTCAGCAAATTGTAAAAATGGAAATGCCGAAGAAAGTTAAACCTTACTATATCTTAAGAAAGAAAGTCAAGGAATAAATCGCAGAGCAAGAGGGGAAACCTCCCCTCTGTATGTATTAGGTTCCTACATTTGATACAATAGCATCATGGAGCTTTTTTAATGCTTTTTTTTCAATTCTTGATACATAAGAGCGTGATATTCCCAAAATCTTTGCAATTTCCCGCTGGGTTTTATGTTCGTTATTTCTGATTCCATAGCGCATTTCAATTATAGCACGTTCTCTTTTCTGCAGTGCTGTATCCAGGATTTCGTCAAGAGCTTTTATTTTTTCTTCTTTATCAAGTCTACCTACAATTTCTTCCCCTTCGTACTTAATAATATCAATAAGGTATATATTATTTCCTTCCTTATCTGTTCCTAAAGGCCCTTGAAGAGAAATTTCCTTTTTAAGTTTTTTGTCGCTTCTTATTGTCATCAGTACTTCGTTGTCTATGCATTTGGCAGCATAAGTTGCAAGGCGTATGCCTTTACTGTCATCAAATGTGGATACAGCTTTGATTAAGCCTATGGTTCCTATTGAAATCAAATCCTCCTGGTCTATTCCTACCGTCTTGTATTTTTTGATTACATGGGCTACTAACCTAAGATTTCTTTCTATAAGCGTGTTTCTTGCTTCCAAGTCGCCTTCTTTTGACTTTTTAATAAGCTTAGCTTCCTCTTCTTTGGATAAAGGCTGTGGAAAAGAAGTTCCATTTGTGATATAGCCGAAAATAAAAATAGACAACGGTAAAAGCAGCTGCAACAAATTCTCTATCAAAAAACCACCCCCGGAATTATCATTATATGCAGCTTTAACTAAAAACTGTATGTACACTTTAATTAATTAATTACTTTATGGGAAATAGCAAATTATTTTCTCGGAAATATATAAAATATGGCAAAATACGACTTTGATATTTAAATATACTAAAGCATATGTCACAAATCTTTTGATTTATGTTAGCTGCTTATCCCTAATGAGTAAAATGGAAACAGAAGAATCTCATCATTTATATGAGATTCTTCATTGACATAAAAGAACAACGAATTTTTATTTTTTTGCTTTATTTTGTTTATTGTTAATTTTGCTGGTGTCGGTATTCCCGGTGTTGTTTTCCATATTGCAGTTCATTCGCCTCATCAGTTCTCTGAGCTGTTCACATGTTATTTGTGCTGGTATACCATTTTGAGGCGTAGGCATTCCCGGTGTTGCAGGCATAGTAGGTGTCTGTGGCATAGTCGGAGCAGTGGGACTGCCGTTTTGAGGCATTGTGGGAGCCGTAGGAGTCTGTTGCGGCATGCCTGGAGCGGTGGGTCTGCCATTTTGAGGCATTGTAGGCATTGTAGGCATTGTAGGCATTGTAGGTACTGCAGGCATATTTCCGTCGGGCATTTGGTTTTCCGGTATAAACGGAACACCGGGCCTGGTTCCTCCAGGTGCTGCAGGCGTCGACATAGTTCCGGGCATATAGTTTGATACATTGTCATATGGTATCGTACCTGGCATGTAAGTTGAGTTATTGTATGGTGCCATGCCGGGCATGTAAGGCATATTGCCGCCGTAAGGCATCATATAAGGTGTATTGCCGTATGGCGCCATATTGGGAGTATATACTGATGGATTGCAGTTAAACGGCATTGAATCATAATGCGGCATATTGTTTTTATAATTTGAGTTACTCATAATAATCCTCCAATACTTATTTAGATTTCTTTATACAATATACGTATTAAGCGCACATTCGGTGATTGATTTAATAATTCTTTCTTTAACTAATTTTAATTAATATATATTTAATTAATGAAATGTATATTTTTTCAAGCTTCCAATGTCTTGTTCAGTACGTGTTGGCAAAAGGGCAGAGAAAGAATTTAAACTAATTATGAAAATGATATAATTTTATGCTATAATATATAATAATGGGTTTAGATTTTTAATATAATAGGGAGTTGAAATTATGATAAATATTTTGCTTGTAACACATGGCAATTTCGGCAAGGAATTGTTGAAAAGCTCTGAATTAATCATAGGAAAAGTCGAAAATGCCGAGAGTATACCGTTTGAACAGGGGGAAAGCTTTGAGGAGCTTTTAGCCAAAGTTGAAGAAGCAGTGGAAAGACTTTCGAAGGATGATCTGATCGTATTTACCGATATGTACGGAGGAAGCCCTTTTATTGCCGTTTCAAGAGTAATGAAAGGCATGAATTTTTATCATATAACGGGAATAAATTTTCCTTTGTTTATAGATATAGCAGTAAACAGAGATTCGTACACTTTAGAGGAAATAGCTGAGAAAATAATAAAAAATGGGAAAAAAAGCATTGTCTTTGTCAATGAACAGTTTTTGACGGATTGACGTAAATGTCGTTTTAAGAAGTTTCAAATCGTACTTTCCTTATATTTTGTATGTATATTGAATGTGCCAATAGGCAAACTGTTAACATAGGCTATTATATTCCGAAAAATTTGACAATTTATTTAGCCGTTGGTATAATTCAGTTGTTTGTATAATTGCTAAAAAGAGGATTTTAAATGACAATAAAAAGAGTAGGAATTATGGGAGGTACATTTGACCCTATTCATTTAGGACATTTAGTTGCCGCAAATGAAGCTTTGAATATTTGCAGTTTAGATAATGTTATTTTTGTGCCTACCGGCAATCCGCCCCATAAGGAAGAAACATGCACAAGCTTTTACCACAGATATATTATGACCTGCCTAGCAACATCATCCAATGATAGATTCTTAGTATCTGATATAGAAAGTAAAAGCACAGGTAAAAGCTATACGTTAAACACATTACGAAAATTTCACAGAATGTATTCAGATACGGAATTTTATTTTATCACCGGAACTGATGAGGTAATCGATTTGCCTGAATGGTATAAATCAGAAGAACTTCTAAAGCTTTGTAAAATTTTAGCTGTATCAAGGCCGGGAGTAAACAAAGAAAACTTAGAAGCAAAAATAGAAGAAATAAAGAAAGATTTAAACGGGCAAATAGAGCTAGTTCAAATTCCCATGCTTTACATATCTTCTACAGATATAAGAGAGAAATTTAAAAATGGGGTATCTGTAAAATATTTGCTTCCGGAATCTGTGGAACAGTATATAATTAAAAATAATTTGTACAGGTGATACAATGGACATAAACGAACTTAAGAAAAAACTTAAAAATTTTAACCCGAAGATGTATGACCACTGCGTGCGCACAATGGAGGAAGCGGAAAAGCTTGCTGTTCATTATGGTGCCGATAGGGAAAAAGCAAAAATTGCCGGTTTACTTCATGACTGCGGGAAAAAAATGACAAAAGGGTCTGATAACCTGACACATTCTAGAATCGGTGCTAACTTTGCAGAGGAAGTATTCAAGGTGCATGATGAAGAAATACTGAATGCCATAATGTATCATACGACGGGAAGAGAAAATATGAGCTTGTTAGAGAAAATAATATTTGTGGCTGATAAAATAGAGCCGGCTAGAAAGTATGAGGGTGTGGAGAGACTTAGAAAAACAGCTTATTATGACATTGACGATGCGATTATAATATCACTTGAAAGCACGATTGAATATGTAAAAGTAAGAAATTTGGATCTTGACAATGATTCATTAAAAACATTAAAATTTTTAAAGGAGGGAAAATGAATCAAGACCAAAAGAATATAGAAATAATACTTAGAGCGTGTAACAGTAAAAAAGCATATAATTTTACGGTGTTGGATGTGTCAAAGTTAAGTTCCATAACCGATTATTTTATAATATGCAGCGGCAGCAACGAACGACAGACTGTTGCAATTGCCGATGAAGTTTTAAGAAGGGGATATGAAGAAGAAATAAATTTTTTTTACAAGGAAGGTTTTGAAACCGGTAGGTGGATATTATTGGAAACTGATAACATAATTGTTCATATTTTTCATAGAGAAGAAAGAGAGATTTATGATTTAGAGTCACTATGGTTGGATAACAACTCTATAGATGTTGAACAATATGGAATAAAAAATTGGAAATAGGAGGGTATTATGGCTAATGTTATAGTACATACAAACAATGCACCGGCAGCAGTTGGACCTTATTCACAAGGTATAAAGGCTGGAAATACTATTTATGTTTCCGGGCAGCTGTCAATTAATCCCGCAACAGGTGAACTTTATAGCGGAGGAGACATCAAAGAGGAAACTAAAATTGTATTAACGAATGTTAATGCTGTATTGGAAGAAGCAGGGGCATCACTAAAAGATGTTGTGAAGTGCACGGTATATATTAAGGATATGAACCAGTTTGGTTTAATTAACGAACAATATGCCGAAATATTCGGCGAAACGAAACCTGCAAGGGTATGTGTTGAAGTGTCCAGGCTTCCTAAGGATGCTAATGTGGAAATAGATGCTATAGCTGTAATTTAATTTTTAGGCATGCTATATTCTACATAGCGATTATTAATTTGTATATATTGTTATGAGAAAATTAATTATGTCATCCTGAGTATAATGTTTAGCTTAGGATGACATAATGCATGCATTTTTCCAATTTAATCCTGTTAAAGTTCAATTGTATCTTTTCCGTCTTCTTTTCTTTTTGGCTTTTGTTTTCAAACCATTGTAGGTCATTAGCAAAACTAATGATATAGCTAACATCATTACAATTATACTTACAAATTTCTTTATTACCGAAAAAAGTCTGGTACTGGGTGCCTTAATGCTTTTTACCTGTGTGGGAGTAATCAAATTGACCGTACCGATGACTTTTCCTCCTGATGTGTATTCAATTTTACCTACTACGTCGTTTTTCTCCACAGGCAGCGATATTTCGTTAACTATAACTTTTGATTCAATTTTTCCTTCCAGGTCTTTTTTTATGAGAGCTGTAAGTCCATTTTCCGCAATTGCTGAAATTTCTTTGCTGTCTCCGTCTTTAATTTTTATATTTTGAACAAAGGTGTTTTTATTAATTAATGTAGCGCTTTCATATTCATTAAATCCATAATTAAATAAATTATGGGCATCCTGATACATTTCAAGGGATTCACCTTTCATTACAACAGCAATCAGCTCTGTGCCGTTTTTTTCGGCACTTGCAACTAATGTGTTGCCTGCTTCGGGAGTGTACCCTGTTTTTATTCCTGTAGCGTATTCATACAGAGGGCTTATGTATGTTCCGTCAACATAAATTTGTCCATATCCTGAATTGCAAATAAGTTTGTTTAAATTAGCTAAAGGCCTTGGTTCATTTTTTTTGTTTGTATTCTTTATTTCATATTTTTTTGTATTTACTATTTTCCTGAATGTCTCGTTCTTCATTGCGTATTTAGCTATCAGAGCAAGGTCTGCCGCTGTTGTATAATGATTGTTGTCATGAAGTCCATGAGGATTTACAAAATTAGTATTGTATGCACCAAGTTCTTTTGCCTTGTCATTCATCAGCTTTACAAATTGTTCTTCACTTCCACCATAATGCTTGGCCAATGCTAAGGCTGCGTCATTGGCTGAAGGCAGCAACAATGCATATAGCATGTCCTTTAACGTCATCGTTTCACCCGCTTCCAAGGCTATGTGACTGCCCTCTATTTCGTAAGGTGTATCATCGTCGACTTTAATGACATCGGATAATTCTCCCATTTCTATTACAAGTATGGCAGTCATTATCTTTGTTAAGCTGGCAGGATACATTTTCTGATTCGCATTTTTTTCTGCTAATATGGCTCCGGTTTTAGCATCTATAAGCACCGCCGTATCACATAATATAGCAGGCTCTGCATAAGCCTTGTTTAAATTTAGCATAAGAATGGAAAATAATAATAGACAGGGAATTACTTTTTTAGTCATATGAAAACTCCTTTTAGTACAAGTCAAATAATAGTATAACAGAAAACAGAGGTTTTGCAATTAAAAAATTTTGATTTTTTTGTAGAATACTGTATAATGAATGTAGTATATCGATAATCTGTGGGGGATTTATGAACAATCGTATTTACATGAAAGGACTTGCGGTTGTTTTAATCATTACATTATTAATTATGTCTGCTGTGGGGATTAAACTTTCCGGCAAGGAAAAGGAAATAAACTTTACCAGCTATGAAATGGAAGAAGATCAAGAAATATCTGAAGAAAAAAATTTAACCAGTCACATATTTGTTGATATCGACGGAGCGGTAAAAATTCCGGGAGTATATCAATTTAATAACGCGGACAGAATTAATGATGCTATAATTATGGCAGGGGGGTTGGCGGAGGATGCGTG
>ENA-UOOE01000440-UOOE01000440.1-fermentation-metagenome-genome-assembly--contig:-NODE-440-length-41002-cov-3.771094_pt1 | contig 41002 bp, 37 predicted proteins | sample MGYA00245776_ERZ724021 | MGnify/ENA primary metagenome ERZ724021 (study PRJEB28704, sample SAMN03018321) | fermentation metagenome | biome: anthropogenic terrestrial biome; feature: soil; material... | reverse complement strand
CCATGAAAAAGGAAGCTATACTTGCAGCTAAAGTAGAGGTTCATAAATTAAGAAATGACTTCGAAAAAGAGTCAAGAGATAGAAGAAATGAAATACAACGGTTGGAAAGAAGAATAATTCAGAGAGAAGAATCACTTGATAAAAAAAGTGACTTATTAGAAAAAAAAGAAGAAAATTTAAACAAAAAACAGCAAGAACTTAGTGAATTAGAAGAAAATATTCAGGAATTGTACACTAAACAAAGAGAAGAGCTAGAAAGATTGTCAGGATTAACTTCTGAACAGGCAAAAGAAATACTTTTAGAAGAAGTTAATAAGGAAATTAAGCATGAAACTGCTATGATGATTAAAGAGGTTGAGGCAAAAGCTAAAGAGGAAGCTGATAAAAAGGCGAGAGAAATAATTACATACGCCATCCAAAGATGTGCTGCAGATCATGTAGCCGAAACAACTGTGTATGTAGTAAACCTTCCAAATGATGAAATGAAAGGTCGTATAATAGGTAGAGAAGGAAGAAATATTAGAACCCTTGAATCCTTAACTGGTGTAGATTTAATAATTGATGATACACCGGAAGCGGTAATTCTTTCGAGCTTTGACCCTATAAGAAGGGAAGTAGCAAGAATTGCATTGGAGAAGCTTATAGTGGATGGACGAATTCATCCAGCTAGAATCGAAGAAATGGTGGAGAAGGCTAAGAAAGAGGTTGAAAATGACATTAGAGAAGAGGGAGAACAGGCAACCTTTGAGACTGGTGTTCATGGACTTCATTCAGAATTAGTAAGATTATTAGGCAGATTGAAGTATAGAACTAGCTATGGTCAGAATGTTTTAAAACATTCTATAGAAGTTTCATATTTAGCTGGTTTAATGGCTTCTGAGCTAGGTATTGATCCTACAGTGGCTAAGAGAGCTGGACTACTCCATGATATAGGTAAAGCAGTAGACCATGAAGTTGAGGGACCTCATGCCGTAATTGGCGCAGAGGTAGCCAAAAAGTATCATGAATCTGCAGTAATAGTAAATGCAATAGCTTCTCATCATGGTGATGTAGAATCACAATCTCTTGAAGGGGTATTGGTTCAGGCTGCTGATGCTATTTCAGCTGCAAGACCAGGAGCAAGAAGAGAAACTTTAGAGGCCTATATAAAGAGATTGGAAAAATTAGAAGAAATAGCAAATTCATATGAAGGCGTAGAAAAGTCATATGCCATTCAAGCGGGTAGAGAAATAAGAATAATTGTTAAACCAGAAGAAATAGATGATGCTGGGTCAGTTGAAATGGCAAGGAATATTGTAAAGAAAATAGAAGGCGAATTAGAATATCCTGGTCAAATCAAGGTGAATGTTATAAGGGAGACTCGAGCAATAGAATACGCTAAATAAAATTATTTATAAAATAAATCCTTTAAATCTTGTAAATGCAATAAACTTTACAAAGTTTAAAGGATTTTTCCATTGTGTGTAGAATATTATAAATAGTATGTATAACAAATTAAGTTAAATTATAGGAGGTTTATTATGGAGGTATTAAAGGTTTCAGCAAAATCAAGTCCAAATAAGGTTGCAGGAGCACTAGCAGGAGTTTTAAGAGAAAAGGGAGGCGCTGAGATACAAGCAATAGGCGCTGGTGCATTAAACCAAGCAATAAAATCTGTTGCCATTGCAAGGGGTTTTGTAGCACCAAGTGGTATCGATTTAGTATGCATACCGGCTTTTACAGACATAGAAATTGATGGTGAGGAAAGAACTGCCATTAAATTAATTGTACAACCAAGATAATTATTGAATGTAATTAAATAAAAATTTTTAAAAAAGGGCTTGAATTTATTCAAGTCCTTTTATTTATGATGAATATATGGTAAATTATAATTTGTGATAAATATATTATTGCAACAAAGGGAGGTATAATTTTGGACTTAAAAGCTTTAATTCAAATTATGAGGCCTAAACAGTGGATAAAAAACGCTTTTGTTTTTGCGGCCTTAGTTTTTTCAGGCAAATTTGTAGAAATACCTTTATTAATTATTAATATAAAAACATTTATATTATTTTGTCTTACTTCTTCAACTATTTACATATTAAATGATCTAGTGGATGTAGAAAAGGATAAACTTCATCCTGAAAAAAGAAATAGACCTTTACCTAGTGGGAGAATATCTAAAAAAACAGCTATTACCTTAGATATTTTAATATTTGTTATTGTAGTGTTGTTATCTATAAAAGATACAAAGCTATTTTTTATTCTTCTCACATATTTAGTTTTAAATGTATTATATTCATTTAAATTAAAAAATGTAGTTATTATTGATGTAATGATTATAACTTTTGGATTTGTATTAAGAGTAGAAGCAGGGAGCGTTTCTACAAATATTCCAATATCACCTTGGCTAATATTATGTACAATATTACTTTCTTTATTTTTAGCCTTAAATAAGCGAAAAAGTGAATTGATTACATTAAAAAATAAAAGTGGAAGTCATAGAAAAATATTAGAGGAATACTCTATTGAATTCATTGATAGTATGTTGACTATAGTTACACCATCTATACTTATGGCCTATTGTCTTTATACTTTTAGTTCAGTACAAAGTAAAAGTATGATGCTTACAATTCCTTTCGTGCTATACGGCATATTTAGATATCAGTATTTAATGTATAAAAAAAATATCGGTGGAAAACCAGAGGATATATTCACTAAAGATATTCCTTTTTTAATTAATATAGTACTTTGGATAATTAGTGTTTTAGTAATTATTTATTTTAAATTATAAGTGGGGGTGCAGTTGTGCTAACAAAGATGAATTACAATCACAGTAAAAAAAGCAGTAAATATTATTTTATTATTGGAGTAATAGGATTAACACTCAGTATAGTTTGGTGTAGTACTATAAACCCTAAGCTATTTTCAGATTTTGAATACTACTATAACTTAGCTGTAGGAATATCACAGGGGAAACCTTGGGGGGACACTTATACCTCTGTGGGATATCCTATTATATTAGGCTTTATATTTAAGATATTTGGAGCTAGTACTTTGGTAGCAAAGGTATTTAATATAATACTTACCGTAATGAATTATTACTTAGTATATTCAATATTGGAAAAGATAGATATAGAGGAAAAGAGCAAAAAACTAATATATACGTTATTTGTTATTTTCCCATTAAACATATTTTACAATAACTTGGTTGCCACCGAGATATTATTTACAAATATATTTTTATTAGTTACAAATGTTTACTTAAGTAATTTTAGGCATAAATATATTATTATAGGCATATTAACAGCTGTTAATACTATGGTAAAACCATTTTTCATAGTATATTTCTTTGCCATATTTATTGTAGATATTATAAAATATAAGGACTTTAAAAATTCCATAAAAGGTAGTTTAACTGTATTATTTATATCTATATTATGTCTTTCTCCATGGTTTTATAGAAATACAAAGTTAACTGGTGAACTAACCTTTGTATCAAATAATGGTGGTATAGTTCTTTATATAAACAATAATTCTCAGAATAATATTGGAAGATGGATGGCTGCTGAGAATGTGGAAAATTCAATTGTAAAAACTGAAGAATATAAAAGTGCAAATATGACAAAAAAGAATATGATGTTAAAAACTGCAGCCAAGGAGTGGATAAAAGAACATCCAAAGGACTTTATAAAATTAGGCTTTCTAAGGCTAAAGAATACCTATTTTAATGCAGGAGACTTCTTCTATACTACCTATGGCAGTGATATTAGTGAAACTTATAGTAGCATAATTTATAATGTTGCTAATGTATTCAAAATAGCCATATTTTATCCAGCTATTGTTTTTACATTAATTTATAGTCTATATATATTAATATGTATATTTACCAATAGATTTGAATACATAGATAGTTTTGCCTTATATTCCCTGGTGATTTTCTATATGTTTAGTTGTGTATATTTTATAACAGAAGGTCAGCAAAGATATTCTTTTCCATTAATATTTACTACAATATATTGTTTTAATCATTTGTTAAATATGCTAAAAGAAAAAATTAAGGGGTTGTTTTAATGAAAGTTCAAATATTGATTTCTGTATTTTTAGGAGCCTTAGGACAAGTACTAGTAAAGTATGGTGCGGTAAATTTAGATTTGAATTTTTCTCCTGGACATTTAATAGGCAGCATAATCAGTATATTAAAAAACTTTTCTGTAATGAGTGGAATAATATCCTATGGAGTAAGTTTTTTATTATGGATTAAAGTGCTAAGCAAAGTGGAATTAAGCTATGCATATCCCATGGTGAGCTTGGGGTATGTTCTTGTTATGATATTTTCATACTTCTTATTTAAAGAAAATATTACCCCTTTAAGGATTGCAGGAGTGTTATTCATAATTCTAGGCGTTGTTTTAGTTGCAAGGAGTTAAAATATAATTATTCAATATGAAAATAAAATAATATGTAAAATATTCTTATAGGTATACCTTTACAATGGAATAATCGGGTTGGCAACATGTTTTTTCATTTTTAAATATGTATATAAAAATAAAAAAATGAAATAAATATAATTTTAAATTGCATTTTTAATAAAAATTAGGTATTATTAAACTATGCTTTTAATTTTGGCATAATAAATATAGAGAGATTAATATTATTTTTGGAGGTGTGCTATATGATGTTTTCTAAAAAAGCAGAACAAATACAACCATCAATAACTTTGGCAATAACTGCAAAAGCAAATGAAATGAAAAATAATGGAATAGATGTTATAGGTTTTGGGGCAGGAGAACCGGATTTTAATACACCAGAAAATATTCAAATTGCTGCTATTGAAGCAATGAAGAAAGGTTTAACAAAGTACACTCCAGCTTCAGGTATAAAAGAATTAAAGGATGCTATTGTAGAAAAATTTAAGAGGGAAAATAATTTAAGCTATAAACCTTCTCAAATAATAATATCTACAGGAGCAAAGCAGTGTTTAGCCAATGCCTTTTCTGCTATACTGAATCCAGGAGATGAAGTTATTATTCCTACACCTTACTGGGTAAGTTATCCTGAATTAGTCAAATTAGCTGATGGGGTGCCTGTGTTTGTTAAAACGGATGAAAACAATAGCTACAAGTATGATATAAATGAATTGGAGAAGTCTATAAATAGTAAAACTAAAGCTATTATTATAAATAGTCCTAATAACCCTACAGGAAGTGTATGCACAAAGGAAGAACTAATAAGGCTTGCAGATTTTGCAAGGGAACATAATCTTATTATTATTTCTGATGAAATATATGAAAAGCTTATATATGGAAAAGAAGAGCATATTAGCATAGCTAGTTTAAATGAGGATACATACAAAAGAACTATAGTTATAAATGGTGTATCAAAAACATATGCTATGACAGGCTGGAGAATAGGCTATGCAGCTGCTGATGAGAAAATAGTAAAACTTATGTCTAATATACAAAGCCATACTACATCAGGTCCCAATTCAATTGCTCAGTATGCTTCATTAGAAGCATTGGTTGGAGATCAAAGTTCTATCCATGTAATGACTGAAGAATTTAAGAAAAGAAGGAATTATGCGGTAGAAAGAATTAATCAAATAAATTCTATAAGCTGTATTGAACCTAAGGGAGCATTTTATGTATTTATTAATATATCTAATATAATTGGCAAAACCATAGATGGAAAAAAAATTAGTGGTTCTTTAGATTTTTGTGATAAGCTGTTAGAAAAGGGCAGAGTAGCTGTTGTGCCAGGTGCAGGTTTTGGAATGGATAATTTTATTAGGATTTCCTATGCTACATCAATGGATAACATTAAAAATGGTTTAGATAGAATGAAAGAATTTATAAATAAACTAAGCTGATGCCATAATAGCTCAGGTTTAAACTTTATATTTAAAATATGTTCAAATAATGATATAATAAACTAGAAATAATAAGCACAAGATTATTAGGGGTGATATTTAAAAATGGTATCTAGAGAAGTTGTTGTAAATAGCTCTACAGGGTTACATGCAAGACCTGCTACATTACTGGTAAAAAAGGCTTCCTCTTTTAAATCAGATATAAGCATTGAATTTAAAGGTAAAAAAGCAAATGTTAAAAGCTTAATTGGAGTCTTATCCTTAGCGGTAACTAGGGATTCAAAGGTAACTGTAATTGCTTCAGGAGATGATGAAGCTTTGGCAGTGGAAGAAATATCAAAATTAATAGAATCAATGGAATAAGTAAGATAAATAAAAGGCTCCTTTTGAGCCTTTTATTTATGCTCTTGAATGTTTTTTAATCCTTAATAGTAAGAAGATTAAATAAGCACCTGTTACTCCAATAAGTATGTAAATTAATCTAGAAATAAAGTTGGCAGGTTCTCCAAAAATTGTACCTACTAAGTTTAAATTAAATAAACCTAATAATCCCCAGTTAATAGCACCGATAATAACTAATAGTAAGGAAATCTTGTCAAATAGATTAAACTTATACATAATTGCCTCCCCGAAGTTTTAATTTTTACTTCTAATTAATTATATTAATTATGGATAAAATATAGAACATTCTTTATACGAACTTCAATATGTAAAATATAAAAAAGATATGATATAATATGAATAAACAAGTTGAAATTAAATATAATATACGTATGGAGGCTATAAATATGAGAGACTTTTATAATACACCTTTAAATACAAGATATGCATCAAAGGAAATGAGTTATTTATTTTCAGATGATATGAAATTTAAAACCTGGAGAAAACTATGGGTGGCTTTGGCCCAAAGTGAAATGGAGTTAGGATTAAATATTACAGAGGAACAAATTAATGAATTAAAAAACAATATGGAAAATATCAATTATGAAGTGGCGGAGGAAAAGGAAAAAGAAATAAGACATGACGTTATGAGTCATGTGTATGCTTATGGTCAGCAGTGTCCAAAGGCCAAGGGTATAATTCACTTAGGAGCTACCAGCTGTTATGTAGGAGATAATACGGACCTAATAATAACAAAGGAAGCTTTATACATAATAAAAAAGAAATTGATAAATGTAATTTGTGAGCTATCTAAGTTTGCATTAAAATATAAGGATGTACCAACACTAGGTTTTACACATCTTCAACCAGCACAATTAACCACTGTAGGTAAAAGAGCTACCTTATGGATACAGGATTTAACCCTTGACTTAGAAAATTTAAACCATATAATAGAAAACTTAAGATTTAGAGGAGTAAAAGGAACCACTGGAACCCAGGCAAGTTTTATGGAACTTTTCAATGGTGATGAAGAGAAGGTTAAAGCTTTAGATAAAATGGTAACAGAGAAGATGGAATTTAAAAAGCAGTTCATGGTAACTGGTCAAACTTATCCTAGAAAAGTAGATTCCATTGTATTAAATACTTTATCAGAAATAGCTCAAAGCGCATATAAGTTTAGTAATGATTTAAGAATATTACAGAGCATGAAAGAAATTGAAGAACCTTTTGAAAAAAATCAAGTTGGTTCATCAGCAATGGCTTACAAAAGGAATCCTATGAGGAGTGAAAGAATTGGAGCCTTAGCTAGATACATAATAGTAAATTCTTTAAATCCAGCTATAACAGCATCCACTCAATGGTTTGAGAGAACTCTTGATGATTCTGCTAATAAGAGAATAGCTATTCCTGAAGCATTCTTAGCTTTAGATGGAGTGCTTAATTTATATTTAAATATAAGCAGCAATATGGTGGTTTATGATAAGGTGATAAAATCACATGTTTTAAATGAATTACCTTTTATGGCTACAGAAAATATTCTAATGGAAGCAGTGAAAAAAGGCGGGGATAGACAAGAACTCCATGAAAGAATTAGGAAACACTCTATGGAAGCTGCAAGAAGAGTTAAAGTAGAAGGATTAGATAATAATTTAATAGAAAGAATAATAGAAGACAAAAGTTTCAATATGGATAAAGAAGAAATACTATCTTTAATAGATCCCATGAAATTTATTGGAAGAGCCCCAGGTCAAGTAGTGGATTTTATTAAGGAAGTGGTTAACCCAATTCTTGAAGGGAACAAAGAGATACTAGGAGTTAATGTATCAATAAATGTATAATATAATAATATAATTAGAGTTACAATAAAACCCCCGTGAGAAATCACGGGGGTTTTAAACAATTTGAAACAGCCTATAGGGCTGTTTTTTTCTTTTCTATAATTATTCACAAAGTTATTCCCAATTTGTGTAAGATTATCAAACTCATAATTATCAACTAAAATACTAACAGTTGTGACTTACATAAAATGGTATATTTATAAATTATTATTTCCTAAACTGTATCAATATAATTTCCAAAAACATGGATACAGAATATGGAAATATAATAAAGCAAATGATAAATATTATCAATTGAAATAGACCCAGGAAAGGGGTAAGGCAAATAAGGATTTTATTAGCTATATTTCTTACTATTCTACACAATATTATATATAACATAACATTCGATTTTTAGCAACAAAATAAATTTTAAAATTTATTTAAAGTACATTTCTAAGTCTAAATTACAATATTTTTTGATATTATATGCAAAACCAATAATAATTTATTGTAAAAAAGAAGGATTTTGGTCCCCTTTTATAGAATATATTATTCGCGAAATGTTTATTTCGCGAAATTGGATATAAATTTTAAGGAGGCAGCTATGAAATATAATTTAAAAAATGTATATGATCCATCATTACCCCATAAAATTAATGATTTTATAAATTATTTAGGTACTATTAAAGGAAAATCTACTAACACCATTGATGCCTATAAATTTGATTTGACCATGTTCTTTAGATTCTTAAAATTATACAGAGGCATGGTTGCCAATAATGTAGAATTTGAGAATATAGACATAAAGGACATAGATAATGACTTTATTAGAAGCATAACACTATCAGATTTATATGCTTTTTTAGCTTTTGTAGAAAACTACAGAGATAATGGCAATTATGCTAGAGCTAGAAAGGTTGCTACATTAAGATCCTTTTTCAAATATCTACAAGGTAAGGCGAAGATTATTGACGAAAATCCAACTTCGGAATTGGAATCTCCTAAAATAAATAAAAGAAATCCTATTTATCTTACCTTAGAAGAAAGCAAGAATTTGCTCAATGCCATAGATGGAAAAAATAAAGAGAGAGATTATTGCATAGTAACCTTATTTTTAAACTGCGGACTAAGATTATCAGAACTATGCGGAATTGATATTTCAAGAATTAAGGGGGATACTTTAACTGTAACAGGTAAAGGCAACAAAGAAAGAACTATATATTTAAACAAGGCCTGCATTAAGGCTATTGAGAGATATTTGAGAGTAAGAAATGCTAATGCTGATAAAATTAAAGATAAAGATGCTTTGTTCATAAGTAGAAACTACACCAGGATAAATAAAAGGACTGTAGAAATGCTGGTGAAAAAATATGTAGGTAAAGCTGGTCTGGATACGGATAAATACACACCACATAAGTTAAGACACACTGCAGCTACTCTCATGTATAAATATGGAGATGTGGATATAAGAAGCCTGCAACAAATTTTAGGCCACGAAAATGTATCAACTACACAGATATACACTCATGTAGATGATGAAAAGCTAAGGGAGGCTGTGAAATCTAATCCACTTAGTGGAGAATATGAAGAAGATACTACAAAAAAATAAGCTGTGGCACTAAGAAATTTACATACAATATATTGTAATATTTATTCTTAGTGCCATAGCTTTTTTCTAGAAGTTTAAGTTCATTAATTGTCAATTGTGCTGTAAGTATCCCTCTTCTAATGTTTCTTTCTAATTCTTATAAGGCCAGGAAACTCTTCATATAAAAGATCCTTAGATTTTTCTTCATCCTTTAAAATATCGCTTAAACCTTCTACATCATCGATGAATTCCATATTATCTTCATTAAAATCTGGCCCGGTATAGTCATCTCCTACAAATTCGCATTGAGAATTATTATCACTACTGTTATTATCCACATCATCAGCTGAAGAAGTGCTATTTTCATCCTCTATGATTTTGTCGATTTTTATTCCCCTCATATCAAAGTTACCCTGCAGACATTTATTACAATTATTACACTTTTTATTTCTATCTAAATCACATACATCGCATTCTCCACAATCATTGCAAAGTTTATTGCTGTCTAATATACAATACTTATATTTTGGCATGTATTTATCCCCTCTTTACTTTTATAAGTTTTTGCAATTGATGAATTACTACATTAAGGTATTATATCAAAATGAAAAAATATATTCAACTAAAATAAAAATATAAATATCATAAGCATTTGTAATATGAGAACATAAGTTTGATATTACTTAAAGTATATGGTATAATTCAAATAAGATTAATTTGCGAGGTGTTTATATGGCTAAACAGGATAAGCAAAGCGAAATATATGAATATATTAAAGATCAAATAAGAACAAAGGGATATCCACCTTCAGTGCGTGAAATTTGTGCTGCAGTTGGATTAAAATCAACCTCTACAGTTCATGGCCACCTGCAAAGATTGGAGAAAAAAGGTTTTATAAAAAGAGATCCTACAAAGCCTAGAGCTATTGAACTGGTGGACAGTACTGTATATAAAAAAGAAATGATAAATATTCCTATAATAGGCACTGTTACGGCTGGAACTCCTATTTTAGCAGTAGAGAATATTGAGGATACCTTTGCATTGCCTGTAAATTTTATAAAAAGCAACAATGAGCTTTTTATATTAAAAATACATGGTGAAAGTATGATTGATGCTGGTATAATGGATGAAGATTTTGCTATACTTGAGCAGACTAATTCAGCAGAAAATGGTGATATAGTTGTGGCTCTAATAGAAAATGAAGCTACTATTAAAAGATTTTATAGAGAAAATGGATACATAAGATTACAACCAGAAAATAAAACTATGGAGCCTATAATAGTTAAGGATTGTAAAATAATTGGCAGGCTAGTAGGGCTGTATAGAAAGTATTAAAAGATAGGGCTATTTACCCTATCTTTTACTTTACTTGTTATCTGTATTAAGTATTTTATTAAGGGCAATTAGAATTCCTATCTTTGCATGATCAAATGTAAGCCCTCCCTGTAAATATGCAATATAAGGCTCTCTTATGGGAGCATCAGCTGATAATTCAATAGATGATCCCTGAACAAAAGCCCCTGCTGCCATTATTATCTGATCTTCATAACCTGGCATATCCCATGGTTCGCATTGAAGAAAAGAATCAACTGGTGAACCCTGCTGAATACCCTTGCAGAAATTTATAAGTTTTTCTTTATCATTAAACTTTATAGATTGAATTATATCGCTTCTCTTTTCATTATATTTTGGTAAAACTTCAAAACCTGCTAACTCCATTATCCTTGAACAAAAAATAGCGCCTTTAACTGCTTCCATAGCTACATGAGGAGCAATAAATAACCCCTGAAATAGTAATCTCATGACTCCAAAAGTTGAGCCACATTCCCCTCCTATTCCTGGAATAGTAAGTCTATAGGCAGCTTGAGTAACATATTCACTCTTACCTACTATGTATCCTCCTGTTGGTGCAATCCCTCCACCAATGTTCTTTATTAAAGAACCTGCTATTAAATCCGCTCCTACATCTGTAGGTTCTATTGTATCAATAAATTCTCCATAACAGTTATCTACAAAACAAATCACATCTTTCCTTATGTTCTTAATAAAGCTAATTATTTCTTTTATTTCAGAAACTAATAGGGAATTTCTCCATCCGTAACCAGTAGATCTCTGTATGTGGACTAATTTAATGCTTTTATCTTCAATTAATGCTTCTCTTACTGCATCGAGATCTACTTTACCATTCTTTAAATCTATTTGTTTATAATTAATTCCATATTCTTTTAGAGAACCTATATTCTTATCTCCTGTTATGCCTATTATGCTATTTAGAGTATCATAAGGAGCTCCTACAATAGAAAGCATAGTATCATTAGGCCTTAGGTTTCCAAATAAAGCTGCTCCAATAGCGTGAGTACCATTTACAAAATGGGGCCTAACCAAAGCAGCCTCTGCATTAAATACTCTAGCATACACCCTATCTAATGCATCTCTGCCTATATCTCCATAACCATAGCCTGTAGAATTAGTAAAATGAGAATCACTTATTCTTTCCTCTTGAAATGCATGTAAAACTTTTAGTTGATTAAATTCTCTTATTTCATCATACTTTGCAAATTCAGGTTCTACATCATTTAAGGCTCTTTCATATAAGTCTATAACGTTATCCTTAATTTTATAAATATTTTTTAATTGTTCTTTTGTGTTTTTAATCATTTTTAAGAACCCTCCCCTATTTAATTTTATGTATTAAAACTATAACCACAATTAAATATATTATCATATAAAAAAAGAATAGGCAAAATAATTCGCCTACTCTTCTTCATTTTCTGGTGTAGAAGTAAATAATATTGCCTTAGCGGGTGTTATTGTAGAAATGGCATGCTTATATATAAGCATCTGTTGACCTTTGCAATCTAATACTACAGTAAAACTATCAAATCCTTTTACTATCCCCTTAAGCTGGAACCCATTAGTTAAATATATAGTAACATCAGTTTTATTTTTCCTGGCTCCGTTTAAAAATATATCTTGTAAATTATTAACCGCTTTGCTCATATAACTCACCCTCCATTATGTACTTTATAATATTATTCTATAAATTATAAGAAAATCCTTTTAATTCCCCAATTAATTCACCTTATGATTTATTTTTTTACTTCTTTAGTTTTCTTTATAATACTATTTACTATGTCTTCATCAGAAGAAAATTCATCTTTATTTATCCAGATAGCTCTTTTATCTTTTCTAAACCAAGTGAGCTGCCTTTTAGCGTAGTTTCTACTGCCCTTTTTAATTAGGTAAATCATTTCATCTAAAGTTATATTCCCTTGAAGATAATATAGTACTTCTTTATATCCTATACCTTTCATAGACTGCATATTCTCATTACAACCCATTTCTTTAAGCTTTTTTACTTCCTCTATAAGACCCTTTTCCAGCATTATATCCACTCTTTTATCTATTCTTTCATACAATTTAGCCCTATCCATATTTAATACAAAATAATTTATATTATAAGGAATATTATACATATCCTGTTCTGCAGAATATTCACTCATAGTCTTCCCTGTTAATTTATATACCTCTAAAGCTCTTATTACTCTTTTTAGATTATTGTAGTGTATTTTGTTGTAGGATTCTATGTCTACTTCTTTTAATAGGTTATGTACATATTCCTTACCCTTTTCATTAGCTAGGATTTCTAGATAATTTCTATACTCATCATCCTTATGTGCTTCGGTAAAGTTATAATTATATATTAAGGAATTTATATATAATCCAGTTCCACCTACTACCATAGGAAGTTTATTTTTTGCATATATTTCTTCTATAGCCTTTTCTGCATGTTCTTTAAATTCTGCAGCACTAAAACTATCCCATGGTTCTACTATATCTATAAGATAGTGCTTTATACCCTTCATTTCCATATGTTTTACCTTAGCGGAACCTATATCCATGTGCTTATAAATTTGCATAGAATCCGCGGATATGATCTCTCCATTTAATCTCTTGGCTAAAGAAATTGAAATATCAGTTTTGCCTACTGCAGTAGGACCAGCTAGTATAAATAAGTCTTTCATATCTAGTATCTCTCCCTTTACTGTATTCTCTTGAATCTTTTTTCTAATTCGTATAAAGTTATTTTTATTATTGTAGGTCTGCCATGAGGACATGTAAAAGGATCGTCTATATATCTTAAATCTTCTAAAAGGCTTTCCATTTCTTCTAGTGATAATTTATCATTAGCCTTTACTGCAGATTTGCATGCAAGCTTTGCTATTTTATTGTATTTTATATCGGTTGTATCTCCACTTCCTAAATTCTTTATATTATCAATTATTTCCATAAATAGATTATTTAATTCAGGTTTTCCAATAATAAAGGGTACTTCTCTTATACTTATAGTATTATCCCCAAAAATTTCTATATTAAAACCTGCTATTTTAAATATTTCCTTATTTTCTATATAACATGTAAAATCCTCAGGCAATAATTCTATTACTACGGGAGATAATAATATTTGAGATTTAACTCCGTCATTTTGTATATTAGATCTATATTTTTCAAAAAGTATTTTTTCGTGAGCTGCATGTTGATCTATCATATATAAATCCTCAGCACCTTCTGCTAATATATAAGTACTATGAAATTGCCCTATTATTTTAAGTTTTTCAAATTTAGCTGTAGGTACTCCTTTTGGTACATTAACTTCATCATTCTTTAATATTACTTCATCAGTATTTAAAGGTTTAGCTTTATCTTCATTAATAAAATTACTATTATAGCAGGAGTTTAATTCATAATTGTTATTTGTTAAATCATCTTTTCTGGTATACATTTTTTCTAATTTATAGAGATTTTCATCTTTTAAATCTATGGGTAGTTGAATTTTTTGAATAGGTTCAAATTCAGGGTCTTGCTTTGTCCCTTGAGAAGTTAAATTATCTGTATTATTTTCCACATCTATATTAAAGGAATCTAAAAGGCTATCTCTTAAAGCTTTATGTACTCCGTTAAATACTGAAGCAAAAACCATTCTATCATCTTTAAACTTAATTTCAGTTTTTGTAGGATGTACATTAACATCAACATACTCAGGAAAAATGTCTATAAATACTATAAAAAAAGGAAACTTATTTATGGTTAAAAAGGATTTGAAGGCATTTTCCACTGCGGTGGTAATAAGTCTGTTTTTTATATATCTCTTGTTTACAAATATGCTTTGATTATTTCTACTTCCTCTGCTTATCTCTGCACTTCCTATATATCCATATATGGATAAAATATCATTGTGTTGTTCAAAGCTTGTAATATTATCTATGGTGTTCTTTCCATATATAGTTCTTATAACATCCAAAATATTTCCTGTACCATAAGTATTTAATGTGGTTTTATTGTTATTTATTAGCTTAAAAGCTATATCTGGATTAGCTAAAGCCAATCTATGGATTATATCAGATATTAAAGAGGCTTCTCTTGATGGAGATTTTAGAAATTTAAGCCTAGCAGGTACATTATAAAAAAGATCTCTAACCTCTATAACAGTACCCCTATTAGCCCCTATTTCACTTATATAATTTATTGTTCCACTATCAATGCTTATCTCTTTACCAAAGCTAAATTCTTCTACTCTGCTTCTTAAAAGAGTTTTTGATACAGAAGATATACTAGCTAAAGCTTCACCTCTAAAACCCATGGTATTTAATGCAAACACATCTTCAATTTTCTCTATTTTACTAGTAGCATGAGCTAGGAATGCCTTTTCTATATCCTCAGGGTATATACCTGAACCATCATCTGTAACTCTTATTAATTTTTCTCCCCCATCTTCAATTTCTACTGTTATGTTCTTACTCTTTGCATCTATACTGTTTTCCACTAATTCTTTAACTACAGAAAAGGGTCTTTCCACCACTTCTCCTGCAGCAATTTTATTAAAAGTATCCTTATCTAATAAATTAATTCTACCCAAATATTTCCCCACCTTTTAAATGGATCTAGCTTTTTTAACAATTTCGTACAGTTTATTAAAACCTTCAAAAGGAGTAATATTCATTACATCAATAGAGGATATTTCCTTTATTAAATTATCCTTTTGAATATCTGTAAAATCTAATTGAAAACTATCTTTTGTAGAGCTAGCATTATTATGTTCTATTATATCATTTTTAGCTTGATTATTAACTTCACTTATAGCTGTTTCTGAAGTTATATTATTTATATCAATATTATTGCTCTTATCATTATTGCTCTTATCTTTTTCTATAGAATACAATATCTCCTTTGCTCTTTTTATTACTTCTTCAGGAAGACCAGCTAGCTTTGCTACTTCTATTCCATAGGATTGATCTGCCCCTCCCCTAACTATCTTCCTTAAGAATACTATATCATTATCTATTTCCTTTACAGATACAGAGTAATTTTTTACTCCTTTAATGGTATGCTCTAATGCGGTTAATTCATGATAATGGGTAGCAAATAGAGTTTTACATTTTAAATCTTTATTATTGCATATATACTCTATAACTGCCCAGGCGATGCTTAAGCCATCAAATGTACTAGTACCCCTTCCTACCTCATCTAATAGTATTAAACTTTTATTGGTAGCGTTCTTTAATATATTTGATACTTCCCACATTTCCACCATAAAGGTACTTTTGCCTGCAGCTAAATCATCTGAAGCGCCTATTCTTGTAAATATCTTATCACATATGGATATCTTCGCCTTTTTTGCAGGAACAAAGCTGCCTATTTGAGCCATAATGACAATTAAAGCTACTTGTCTCATATATGTAGATTTACCTGCCATATTAGGCCCTGTTATAAGCAATAATTCATCTTCTGTGGTATTCAATAGAGTATCATTAGCTACGAAATTTCCTGTGGGAATCATTTTCTCTACCACAGGATGTCTGCCTTCTTCTATTAATATTTCATCCTTATTTGTAATTTCAGGCTTAGAATAATTATTTTCCAAGGCTGATGTAGCTAGTGAACTTAAGCAATCTAAATTTGCTATTATGCTAGCGGAATTTTTCATTCTATCTATATGCTTTTCAATAGAATCCCTTATGGCTACAAAAACCTCATATTCTAAATTCACTAGCTTTTCTTCTGCTCCAAGTATCTTATCCTCCATTTCCTTTAGCTCAGGGGTTATGTATCTTTCTGCATTTGCTAAAGTCTGCTTTCTTATATATCTACCTTCTGGTACAGAGGATAAATTGGATTTTGTAATCTCTATATAATAACCAAATACTTTATTGTAGCCAACCTTTAAGGACTTAATGCCTGTAAATTCCCTTTCCTTATTTTCTAAGTTTGCTATCCACTCTTTACCGTGAGTTTTTGCCCTTCTTAATTCATCTATATCCTCATTATATCCTTCTTTTATAATATTGCCTTCCTTAACAGATAAAGAAGGATTATCCACTATGGAATTATTGAGAAGCTGAAAAATATCTTTAAGATCATCTAAACCTTCATACATACTAACTAATAAGTTACTTTTAAAATTTTTAATTATGTTTTTAATGTTTGGTATCTTTTCTATAGAATTTTTAAGAGAAAGCAGTTCCTTAGCATTAACATTCTTTGAGGAAATCTTGCCAACTATTCTTTCAATATCATATATATCCTTTAGACTTTCCTTTAGATCCTCATGCAAAGATAGATTATTTAATAACTCTTCTACTGCTGCTAATCTATCCTCTATCATATTCTTATTAATTAAAGGCTGTTCAATCCATTTTCTAAGCTGTCTTCCTCCCATGGAAGTATTAGTTTTATCTAGAATCCAAAGCAGGGAACCTTTTTTGCTTTTATCTCTTATGGTTTCTGTAAGCTCAAGATTACGCCTGGTGTTTATATCAATGGATAAAAAGTCCACTATATTATAATATTGAAATTTATCTATGTGAGATAAGCAGGTCTTTTGAGTTTCTAGCATATATTTTAATAAACAGTTACTATTTTTTATTAAGCAATTAGAATAATCCTCCCTTTTAAAATCAGGAAACTGGTGTTCTAGTGTGTCTTCTAAGGAAAAATACTGTTTTCCTAACTTTGTAAACACTACATTAAATCTATCTTTTATAGTATTTACTATTTTTTTATCTGTATTTTCTTCTATTAATATTTCGCTGGGATTATATTTAGAAATTTCATCTAATAGAATAGATTCATTGTAATGACAGCTAGTAGCAGAAAATTCTCCTGTAGAAATGTCACAAAAGCATATACCACATTCTCCACTTTCATCTATATAAAAACTCATGATGTAGTTATTTTTATTTTCCTCAAGAAAAGCCGCATCTGTGTAGGTTCCAGGAGTTATTATCTTTATAATATCTCTTTTCACAATACCCTTGGCTAAGGCTGGATCTTCAAGTTGTTCACAGATGGCAACTTTATATCCTTTGCTTATCAATCTTGTTATATATGTATTAGCGGCATGGTAAGGTATTCCACACATTGGGGCTCTATTCTCAAGGCCACAATCCCTCCCTGTTAAAACCAACTCTAATTCCCTTGAAGCAATTTCTGCATCTTCAAAGAACATTTCGTAAAAATCACCAAGCCTAAAGAAAAGTATGCAATCCTTGCATTTTTCCTTAACTTCTAAATACTGCTGCATCATTGGGGTAAGTGCCAATTTCTTCACCTTCCTTATGTAATCTATAAAAAAAGCCCTATTAAAGAGCTTTTTTATATTTCTTCTCCTATTAAGGAGAAGCTTTGAGCTTTTGTTATTTTAACCATTACTAATTTTCCTATATTATCCTTATTGCCAATGAAGTTTACAAGCTTCCCTGTCCTAGTTCTGCCCGTTAATTTATCCTCATCATTTTTACTTTCTCCTTCTACTAATACTTCTACCACTTTACCGTCATATTCCTTATTTTTCTTAGCTGAAATTCTATTTACTACCTCTACTAATCTATTAAATCTATCATGTTTTACACTGTCCTTAACTTGATTCTCCATTTCATCAGCTGGAGTACCTTTTCTATTGGAATATATAAATGTGAATGCAGAATCATACTCAACTTCTTCTATTAATGTTAAAGTATCTATAAAGTCCTCTTCACTCTCCCCAGGGAATCCAACAATTATGTCAGTAGTTAAAGCAACATTAGGAATTTTTTCTTTTATTTTCTTTACAAGAGCTAAATATTGTTCTCTATCATAATGCCTGTTCATTTTCTTTAATACTTTTGTGGAGCCTGATTGTACAGGTAAATGAATTTGCTCACATAGTTTATCACATTCTTTTACAGCATCTATTAAGTCTTCGGTTAAATCCTTAGGGTGAGAAGTCATAAATCTTATCCTGTCTATTCCCTCTATTTTGTTTATTCTTCTTAATAGATTACTAAAACTTACTGCTGGAGATAAATCTTTACCATAAGAGTTCACATTTTGACCAAGTAAAGTAATTTCTTTATATCCCTTTTTAACTAATTCCATAATTTCATGTTCTATGTCTTCAGGTTTTCTGCTTCTTTCTCTTCCCCTTACATAGGGAACAATACAATAAGTACAGAAATTATTACATCCATACATAATGGTTACGAAAGCTTTAACATTGCTCTTTCTATCTATTGGAAGCCCCTCCACTATACCTTCTTCTTTATTCCATATTTCTACTATAGATTTACCTTCATGTTTTACCCTGTTTAAATATTCAGGAAATTTGTAAGCATTATGAGTCCCAAATAATATATCCACAAAGGGATATTTCTTCATTACAGATTCTGCCATGCCTTCTTGCTGCATCATACAACCGCATACCGCTATTATAAGATTTGGATTCTTTTCTTTAAGCTTTTTTAATGCACCTAAATTTCCATATATCTTTAATTCAGCATTTTCTCTAACACAACAGGTATTAAAAATGATTATATCAGACTTTTGTCTTTCCTCTGTTCTAGAATATCCTAAGTTCTTCAGCATGCCTGATAGCTTTTCCGAATCCTCTTCATTCATCTGACAACCCCATGTTTCCATATAAAATAAACCTTTATCTTTTTCCATGTAGTTCACCTCATAAAATATTTTATCTATTTAACATTCTACATTATACTATATTTTATATTCATTATCTATTTTTTATCAAATTTTGTGATATAAATATTTAATTATCTTTAATCTTATTTTGAAATTTCTACATGTTGATTTTGTAGTAATCTTATTGTCAGAAGCAGTACTACTCTTTCAGTAATATTGGAAAAGGTTTGTTCTATAGATGATTTACAGTCTTTATTTATTGGATTTTCAAGAATGTCAGATTCAATAATTTCAGCACAAATCAATTCACAAAATACTTTTTCATTAAAGAATTCAGTTAATTTAAAGTTTTTCTCACAAATATTTCCCCCAGCTATATTTTCTTCGCAAATATCACAAACTTTAATGCTTGTTTCAAGTAGTTCTACCTCATCATGAGTTATATTTGTCTTAAACTTAGGTGGGGTCTTAAATGTTATTTTAGTAGTAGATTTAAAAGGAACCTTAACTGTAGCATGCTTTAACTTCCCTCTTAATACACTTTTAGTATTATAGTCTTTAGTGGTGTATTCTATGTTTTTTTTAATAAATCCCTCTAGAAATAATATGCCATTATTGAATTTGCCATGTTCAGAATTAGGAATGAGTTTACACTGATTCAAATATACATTTTTTCTAATGTGTTTAATTTCTAATACATTCTCTTCTAATTTAAGTGAAGACTGAATAGTAATAGTTATACCACATTCTGTTAAAACCACTGGAACCTTTACTGTTACAGGCCCTGGGGTAACTTCAGACTTGCATGGACTATTCTCACAAATAGGTAATGTTTCTGAAATAACAGCTGCTTCACAATTCTCAATGGTATCTTTATCAACTGTAATTTCATGCTCTTGTTTTCCACTATGTAGCTTATTTTCATATTTTCTTGAATGGTGTCTCTTAGACATAATTTACCTCCTTATAATAATGTTGTAGATTTAACTACTTGTAACATGATACTATTTCCTAAGCAAGCCTCTAATAGGCCCTTTGGGATTAATAATGTTTTTTATGGAGTCAATTGGTATACTGAATTGAGGAATACAATAACTAAAGGCATAGGGAGAGTTCCTGTTAAGTTCATAGTAGATTACCAAGGAATCTTCTGTAAGATAAAAACTTCTATTTTTATTTATATTTGCAAACTCCTCTATTATAGGAATATTGTTATCCTTTATATTTTCTAGAATTATTTTGTTAATTATATATTCATAATCGCTTTCTTTATAAAATAAATCATCAAAATTATATATACAGGATTTTCTTATATTTATAGTTAGAGATTTTAATAAATTAAAGGTTCTGTCATCTCCAGGCAGATAGGAATAGCATTGAATAATTATACTTAATAAATTCTTTTTAAAAAGTGTAATTTTGTATTTTCCATATATATTCCTTTGTCCCAAAAATTCATCGGCTTCTTTTTTTATAAGGCTTTGTATCATATCTTCAATTAGATTATTTATTTTAGGCTTTAATTTAAACTGAGGATACATTATATCTGTATGTTCATTTTCTATTTTTTTAGCAATAACTCTATAGGATCTTTTTTTATGTGCCAATATTTATCTCCTCCTAAAAACAGACCCAAAGCCTATGTTAGTAAGCTTTGGATCTGCAACATATCAATTAGCTAATATTATTTAGGCTGTACATGGATTAGTAGCTGCTATTGCAGTTAATTCTACCTGTTGGTTTTGCAATACTTTAAATGTTAAATTTATTGCCAATTTTTCAGTAATCTGCGTAAAGGTTTGTTCTGTAGGATTATGACAGGTTGAGGTTGGATTCTTGTGAATATCCAGTTCAGCAATGTCTGCTTTTACTAACTCAACAAAAGGCTTTTCATTAAAGAATTCTGTAACGAAGAAACTTTGATCGCAAGGATTTCGTCCTATTACATTGTCTGCACAAATGTCGCAGCTCTTAAGCTTATCAGTAAAGAATTCCATTTCACTTGGAGTAGTGTTTTCTGTAAAAACAGGTTGCCTAAAGAACCTAACTCTAGTAGTAACACTAAAAGGAACTTGAACAGTACATTGTCTTATATCTCCACATATATTTACACCGTTCTGACAAGTTTGAGTAGCGAATTCAATATTCTTTCTAACAAAGCCTTCTATAAAAACTATACCTGTACCTGGGCGATTGTCTTGTGAAAATGGAACAAGACGAGCTTCAGTTAAGAATACATTCTTTCTAATACGCTTAATTTCTATAGCTGGTTGGTCTAATGTGATAGTAGCATGAACTGGTATTGTTATATTTGATTCTGCAAGAACAACTGGAATCTTAACAAATACAGGTCCAGCAGAAATAACAGCAGGTGGTACACAAATTTGCTCAGTTAATGGTTCATTGCTTGTTGTAACAGATGAACAAATATTGTGTTCAGGGGATATACAGCAAGCACTATCTTCAAAATCATTATTATTCATAAAGTTATCCTCCTTTTTATCTACAGAAAGTAAGATTAGAAACATCTAATAGCTTACCTTCTGATATATATTATTCAAATCCATAGACAGTGTTACAAAAAAAGCATAATAATTAGAAGTTTTATATAATAATAAACCACCCTAATACTAATTCTACTTATAGGTGGTTCTTTAAAAATATCTATATACATATTAAAATTAACTAAAATATTAATATATTTTTACTATTTACATATTAATTAACTATAGTATAATAAATTAAAATACGGTGTGTAAATATATAGTAAATGGAGGATGAATTGATGGGGATTTCTAAAAGAATTATGGATATGAAGTTTTCAGAAATACGTAAACTAATTCCTTTTGCAAATGAAGCAAAGGAAAAGGGAATAAAGGTTTATCATTTAAATATTGGACAGCCTGATGTAAAGACACCTGAGGAATTCTTTGAAGCGGTTAATAACTATAAAGGAGAAACTTTAAAGTATGAAAATTCCCAGGGAATGATGGAGTTAATCGAAAGTATTGTAAAGTATTACAAGGAAATAAATATAGATTTTAATAAAGAGGATATTTATATAACCAATGGTGCCAGTGAAGGAATTCTATTTGCTTTAATGACCATATGTGATTTTGGTGACGAAATAATAGTGCCCGAACCTTATTATACAAATTATAATAATATTGCAAGATTAGCAGGAGTAAGCATAAAATCTTTTATGACTTTTAGGGAAGATGGTTTCCATTTAAGAAGTAAAGAAGAAATAGTAAGTCTTATAGGTGATAATACAAAGGCTATGCTTATTACTAACCCAGGCAATCCTACAGGTGTAGTTTATTCAAAGGAAGAAATTAGATTACTTTCAGATATTGCAAAGGAGAAAGATCTTTATATAATAGCAGATGAGGTATATAGGGAATTTGTATATGATGGTTTAGAATATACATCCTTTATGCATATGGAAGATATTTCAGATAGAGTAATACTTATTGATAGTATGTCTAAAAGATACAGTGCTTGTGGAGCTAGAATTGGCATGATGTGTTGTAAGAATAAAGAAATATCTAATGAATTTTTAAAGCTTTGCCAATCAAGACTAAGTGTGTCAACTTTAGATCAGGCAGGAGCGGCTAATTTAATAAATGTAAATAAAGAATATTTCTTGAAAGTAAATAAAGAATATGAAAAAAGAAGGGACATACTTTATGAAGGTTTATGTAATATACCAGGAGTAAGTTGTGAAAAGCCTTCCGGTGCATTTTATATAATTGCAGAACTTCCAGTGGAAAATTCCGATGATTTTGCTAAATGGCTTCTTACAGATTATAATTATAAAAATAAGACTGTTATGATAACTCCTGCTGCAGGCTTTTATGCTACAGAGGGATTAGGAAAGAATCAGGTTAGGCTATCCTATTGTATTAAAGGTGAAGATATAGCAGATGCTGTGATTATCCTAAAGAATGGACTGGAGGAATATAATAAAATAAGATAATATAATATAGGATAGACTTTTGGGTTTTCATATAAGTCTATCCTATATTATTGCTTTCATGTTATATTGTTCTGATACTATTTTAAAACCACATTTTTTATACATCTCTAAAGCTATCTTATTATTCCAATCTACATTTATAATTACTTTTTCAAATTTATTAATTCTAACTATTTGTAAAAGATAATTTATCAAGGCTTTACCATAACCCTTACCTCTGTAGTCCTTTAATATGCCTAAATTCACTATTATAGGTACATTGTTTTCTATTATAATTTGACCATAACCCATATATTTATTATCCTTCATTATAAAAATAGCTCCATCATCAAAATAATACTCTTGGCACTGATCAAAGTATATGTCTCTTATAGAAATAGGTATTCTAGTATCATTCTTAAATACTTCATTTTGTATGTTGCATCTAATTTTTTCTTCTTTTCCCTTTTCTAAAATTTTAAACATAACTTCATTATTTATAGAAGATGTATAACTCCCTGAAAGATTTAGCTCCATTTTAATGGTTCCACTAATTTTTCTAAAGCCAGCCTTTTCCAATTGATTTACATTATTACCATTACCTTCACAAGTATATGAGGCAGTATAACCTACTCTTAAGGTCCCTATAAGTAATGATATATATTTTTCTACATTTGATGTGCTATCAATATTTAAAGAATTTATTAAATAGGAGTTTTTATCCTGCATTGTTGCCCATATATAGCCAATATATTTCCCTTCACTAATAAGTAATGTAATATCTCTTTTTAAAAACATTTTTTGAAAAATATTGCAACTGCGGTAAAGAGCAAAAAAATCTTCATTTAATTTATTAAAATATATTCGGCTATCATTTAATAACTTTAATTGAGTTATATTATTTTTATTTAATTTAATACATTTACACATAATCTTCCTCGTAAGTATAATTTTATATTTATTAGTATAAAACTTTTAAATTTTGCAGTCAACCTTTTAATCCTTATAAGCATTTATATAGCTTATATAGTCCTCTAAAAATTTCTGTTGTAGATTATCATATCTTACCAGTTTATTTAATTTATTAATATACTTAGTTTCAGACCAAGCTTTATGTTTAAGATACCTTTTTTTGCCTAACTTCCAAAACTTATGAGGAAAAGCTATCATGGAAAGCATTGCTTCTAACTCACTTTTACTAATTTTGTTTATTTCACTATAGGCTTCTATTAATATTTTAGCCTTGTCAAAATCCCATTGATATGCTTTTTTAAACATTAATCTTCTTATAAGCTTTCCTAAATCATTTATATGAAGATCAATAATTATACTATCTAAATCAATTATATAATATTCATTATCTTTCTTGATTATATTCTGATAATAAAAGCTATCATGACATAATGTTCTTTTTTCTCCAGCTCTTCTTGAAAGCAAATAGTAATCAGAAGCATTTAACAATTGAATTGCAGCTACACCTCTATTATAGAAGCTGTCAATATAGCTTTCATATTGAGTATCAAATTCGCTTTTTATTCTCTTCTTTTCTATTATTTTTTTATATCTTTCTAAATCTGATAAGTTATTATTAAATATCCTAGGCCAATTTTTAAGATTATTTTTTACTTTTAATTTTCGTGTATCTATTTTGCTGGTAGCAATATGAAATTTAGCTAGGAATTTAACACAATTACAGGCTTCATTAATATCATTTAAGTCACATTCCTCTCCTTCAATCCATTCCGTCACATAAAAAAACATCTTTTTATCTTTAACAAAAAGATAATTGCCTTTAGTTTTGTAAAATTTAGCAGTATAATAAAAGCCGTTCCTTTCCAATTCTTCTACAAGGATATTTCCATTTATAGCTTTTTTTTGACTGTGTCTAATTTTTTTTAGACATACAGGGCCCAAATCTGTAGTTATCTTATAAGCACTTCTCACTTTAGTTATTTCTTGGACATTAAAGTTATACTTGCCTAACACCTTTTTAATCATAACTTTTTCTTTATCCGTAAGTTCATCTATATATTGAACTATTTTCCTATCACCCATAACCACCCTCCTATTAGTGTATAATAAATTATATTAATAATAGGAGAAAATATTACCTATAAATAAAAAAAGGTCATCTCATTTCGATGGCCTTTTATATATTTGATACTTTAACTGACACTGGCTGTTCAAAAATTCCTCTTTTTACCTCTGTGGCAGTCATATTTTTGGCTTTAAATTTTTCAGTTAAGTAATTACATGCATCCCATGGGTTTATAGTATCTCCACATGTAAATACATCTACTGCAGCATAGCCAAGTTCAGGCCATGTATGAATAGTAAGATGGGATTCTGAAATTATTACTACTCCGCTTACTCCTTGAGGGTTAAACTTATGAAAGGCAACTTCTCTTACTTCTGCACCAGACTTTAATGCAGAATTAACCATTGTTTTTTCTATATATTCTTTATCATCTAATATTTCCTCATCGCAACCATATATTTCTGCTAAAATGTGACGTCCTAAAGCTTTCATTCTATACTATTACCTCCTCTATTAAATGATTAACAACTAAATTTTATCAAATATATGAGAAATGTCAATATATTTACTTGTTTTTTAAAAGTATTTTATATAAAACTATGATTATTTCAATATTTCTCTTGATTACTATGGTATGTAATAAAAATCTTATTAATTGATAGCTATTTTTTGAAATAGGATAATTATGTATATTTAGCAAAAATACGTGTATCTTATTCTATAATACACGCATTTTTGCTAAAACATATATAACTTAAATATCATTTACTTCTTTTATACTTAAGCCAATTTTTTTGTTTTCTTTGTCTACATTCATAATCTTGGCTTTGATGTTTTCTCCAATTTTTAAAACATCCTCCGCCTTTTCAATTCTTTTGTGGCTTATTTGAGAGATGTGTACTAATCCATCAATTCCAGGTTCTAATTCTACAAAAGCACCGAAGGGAGCAAATCTAACTACCCTCCCTAAGACTATGCTGCCTACAGGATATTTTATATCTGCACTATTCCATGGATCATCCTGTAATTTTTTTATGCTTAAAGACAATTTCTTTTTTTCCTTATCAATATCTAAAATATATACATCTATTTTATCTCCTATTTTTAATAGATCAGATGGTTTTGAAACTCTACCCCAAGACATTTCAGTTATATGTAATAGACCATCTACTGCTCCTATTTCTATAAAAGCTCCAAAATTAGTTAATCTTTTTACTTCCCCTTTTACAACAGTATCCTTTTCTAACTTAGCCCAAGTTTCTTCTTCTTGAATTTTCTTCTCTTCTTTTAATATTTCTCTTCTTGAAGCCACTATTCTTGTGTTATTTTTAGATTCATCAAATTCTATTACATTAACAGTCAATTCTTTTCCTTTATAAGAACTCAAATCTTCTATATGATTTAGTTCTATATGAGAAGCCGGTATAAATAATCTTACTATACCATTGTATAGGGATACTAAACCTCCATTTACTGCTTCTTTCACTTTAACAGTTATTGTAGTTTTATTTTGAAATGCTTCTTTTATTTCTTTATAAGCATTTTCCCTATCTAATTCTATCACAGATATAATTGGAGGATGATTTTCCGATCCCAATCTAATTACTTTAGCTTTGATGTTTTCACCTTTTTTTAATAAACTATCTAAATCAGCATTATCTTCTTTAGTTAGTTCATTTAAAGGTAGTAGTGCATCTGATTTATATCCTATATTAACAAAAGCTTCTTTATTGCTAGTATTAATAGAGGTAACTTCCCCTTCTACTATTTTCCCTATTGATATTCGAGTATCATTTTTTTTCATATACTCTAACTGCTCATTTAATTCTAAATTTTTATCTTCGCTCATTTTAATAATAGCCTCCTTTATTATCCAATCAGGTGTTGAAGCACCTGCTGTAACACCAATTATACAATTTTTTTTGTTTATAATATTATCAGGTATCTCACCTGCATTTTCTACATGAATAGTGTTAATACAGTTTTTCTTACATATTTCAAAAAGCTTAGTGGTATTGGAACTGTTCTTGCCACCAATAATTACCATGACATCAGTTTTCTTTGATAAGTCTTCTGCTGCTTTTTGTCTAACTTTAGTAGCACTGCAAATTGTATTAAAAGCTATAATTTCTTTACATTCCTTTATTACTTTGCTTAGAACCTTTTCCCAGTGCTCTTGTTTTTCAGTAGTTTGAGATACCACACAAATTTTTTTAGGTAACTTTCCCAAGTCCCTCTCATCTCTAGAAATAATAGCGGAATTATTACACCAGCCATTGATTCCAACTACCTCTGGATGGGTTCTATCTCCTACTATAAGTATTGCATATCCTTCTGAATAATATCTTTGAACTTTCTTTTGTATGTTGGAAACATAGGTGCAGGTGGCATCAATAATTTTTAAATTCTTTTCTTTTAACTTATTTAATACATCCATAGAAATACCATGGGATCTAATAATTATTACATCATTTTCCTTTAAATTATCAATATCCTCTAATTCTATAGGGAATATATCCTTATCCTTTAAGTAATTTACTACATCATTATTATGTATTAATGGACCCAAAGTGTAGATTCTTTTATTAAAATCTTCCTTAGCTTTTATAGCCATGTCTACTGCTCTTTTTACACCATAACAAAATCCAGAATTCTTTGCTAGAATTATACCCATAAAATCACCTACAATTGATTAGACATTTTTCTTCTTATATAATTAGACATCTTATCTACTACTTTAAGTACTGTCAAATTTGAAGTATCTATTTCTATGGCATCATCAGCCTTTTTTAATGGGTTTGCCTTTCTAGTAGTATCAATAAAATCCCTTTTTATTATATCTTGAAATATATTATTATATTCAACATTTATTCCGTTTTCTAGTAGTTCATCATACCTTCTTTTAGCTCTTACTTCTGGTGAAGCGGTTAAATAAAACTTAAAAGGGGCTTCAGAAAGGACAACGGTTCCTATGTCTCTTCCATCCATAACCACATCATATTTTTTAGACATCTCCTTTTGAAGTTGAACTAATAATTCCCTTACTTCAGGTATCGCCGCATATAAGGATACATTATTACTTATTTCAGGCTTTCGTATTTCTTCACTTACATCTTCTCCATTAATGATTAATCTATCATTTGAAAAATGCATTTCTAAAGATTTTATTAATCTACATAGGATATCTGTATCCTCTGGAGATACATTATTTCTTTTAGATAATAAGGTTACACCCCTATACATTGCCCCAGTATCAATATACATCAGGTTAAATCTTTTTGCTAATACTTTTGCAATAGTACTTTTTCCTGCACCAGCAGGTCCATCAACTGCAACAGCTATTCTCAATGTCAAACTCCCTTTCTATTAACATACAATCTAATATATTCTATAAGAAATATTAAATTCCTCTATTTTTTTATTTGTTAATCAAATCCTTACGTAAGGATATTGCATCCTTTAAATAAACATAATTTATATTAACTCTTTCTCCATTACATAATACTAGAATTCTAATACATTTTTTTAAAGAGTTTTCTACATTCATTTCATTAAAGTGCATAATAGCTACCTTATGTAAGTTATAATATTTTCTTATATACTTTCCTGGATAAGCCGCAGTGATATCATCTGTGCAGGAAAATGTAATAGACACAATATGTGAAATATCTAATTCATTTTTCTCTATAATTTTACCAAATAATTCTATAGAAGCGGCTTTTATTTCACTAGAATTATTTTTGCCAATTGTAGTAGCTCCTCTTATTGCAAACATTATTTTTCACCTACCATTATACCAGCTAGATAACCAGTTGAAAAAGCAATTTGAATATTATATCCTCCAGTATATGCATCAACATCTAAAACTTCTCCTGCAAAATATAAGTTATTAATTATTTTTGATTTCATAGTCGATGGATCCAGTTCTTTCACACTGACTCCTCCTGATGTTACGATAGCTTCTTCAATAGGTCTTAACCCTTTTACTTTCATATTTAAATTTTGAAGCAATTTAACTAGATTTTTTCTTTCCTCTTTAGTAATAGAATTTACTTTTTTATTTTCAGGTATATTAGATAATTTAATAATTACATCAATTAGTTTTTTTGGCAACAAATCCTCTAATGAGTTTTTAAAGTCCTTATTTATATATTTAGCAAAATCCTTTTGTATTCTTTTATCTAGATTTTCTTCACTTAAAGCTGGTTTTAAGTTGATAACAACATAGAATGTGCCATTTTGTTCTATAAACCTACTAGCACTTAATACTATAGGGCCAGAAATACCAAAATGAGTAAATAACATTTCACCAAACTCATTATATATAATTTTACCTTTACAGTTCTTTATATAAAGCTCTACATTTTTTAGGGATAATCCCTGTAGTTCCTTTATCCAAGGTTCTTCTATCTCTATGGGAACTAAAGAAGGCTTTAAATCCACAATGGAATGTCCTAATTTTTTTGCAAATTTATGACCATCACCTGTAGAACCAGTCTGTGGATAGGATACTCCTCCTGTAGTTATTATAAAGTAATCCCCTTTTACAACATGATTATTTTTTAATTTTGCAGAGGTAATATGTTTATTACTACTTATTAGTTCTTCTACAGGGTTATTTAAGATAACCTCTACTCCCCTATTAAGAAGCTCTTTTTCCAAGGCTTTAATTATATCTGATGATTTATCAGATTCCGGAAATACTCTATCTCCTCTTTCAACTTTTAGTTTTACCCCTAGTTTTTCAAAAAAGTTCATTACATCCTCATTAGTATAAGTATATAGAGAGCTATATAAAAATTGTGGGTTGCCAGGTATATAGTCAAAAAATTCGTTTATATCCTTTCCATTGGTAACGTTACATCTTCCTTTACCAGTTATAAAAAGCTTTTTGCCTAGTTTTTCATTTTTTTCAATTAAAGTTACACTATGTTTTCCAGCAGCGGTTATTGCGGCCATCATGCCTGCTGGACCTCCACCTATTACTACCACTTTAGCCATGTTTATGCTACCTCCTAAATAAGAAAACGAACCTAGCTAAAGGTTCGTTTAATTCTAGTCTACTCTTTTCTCTTTATAAGAATAAACTTCGTAATCTTCCCATATTTTTTCTAACCTTGAAAATGTAGAAGAAATTGTTTCCTTTTCTCTAAGACCCACAGCAATAATTAATGCATTTACCACACTAAGCGGTGCAACTAATGAATCAACAAAAGAAGCCATATTACTTTGAGCTATTAAAGTATGATCTGCCCTAGCTGCCAAGGGTGAAAGTAAACTATCAGTAATTGCAATTACATTTGCCCCTCTGCTTTTAGCATAATCTAGAGCTTCAATAGTTCTTCCTGCATATCTAGGAAAACCAATTCCTATTACCAAATCTTCTTCCGATACATTAAGCATTTGCTCAAATATATCGCTTACTCCATAACCTATTACTGTCGCATTATCAAGTATTAAATTTAAATAAAATCCTAAAAACTCAGCAATAGCTGTTGAACTTCTTAGACCAACTATATAAATTCGTTTTGCTGAAAATATACTATTTACAACATCATTGAAAGTTTTCTGATTAATTTTTTCTAAAGTTGCTCTAATATTTTCCATGTCTGATTTTAGTACACTTTTAAGTGCACTTTCTTGACTTATAAAATCATTAGATAGCTCTATCCTTTGAACTGTTGTTAATTTGTTTTTTATTAGTTCTTGTAATGCCTTTTGCAATTTTGGATAGCCACTAAATCCTAATTCATTTGCAAATCTAACTACAGTAGACTCACTTACCCCTACACTTGTTCCTAATTTAGCTGCAGTCATAAAAGCAGCTTTATCATAATGTTTTAAAATATATTCTGCAATTAATTTTTGACCTTTACTAAGTCTAGGAAACTTTATTTGAATAGTACGCATTAAATCTTGTTTTTCGTCTTCCATTAAAACCAATCCTTTCTCCATATCCCCTTATGTATTGCAATATTTATTTCATTTTAACATCTATTGAACATATTATCAACACATCTTTCAATTTTTACTATAACTCTTTGTAAATTGTTAAAACATTTTTACCATCTTTTTCAGTTAATCCAAAGGCTATATCCATTTTATTTAAATTTTTATTTAAAAAGTCTACAACTTTATACATATCCTCATAATACTCAAACCCTTTAGTTGCAATTAACTCTAAATCATTTTTCATAGGTTGCTTCCTCCCAATTAATTTTTATAGCTATAAATTCTATCTGGAATAAAAAAATAATAATAAGTTTTAAAAAATGAATGAAATAATATTTATCATTCATTCCTCAAATATTCAACTTCAGTATCTTTTAAGTATCTCCATTTCCCTATTTTTAAATCTCCTAAATGAATTTTTCCAACGGATACTCTCTTTAAATTTATAACTGGATGATTAATTTTTTCGCACATTCTTCTTATTTGCCTATTTTTACCCTCGTGTATTACTATAGAAACTTTTGCATTTCCATTTTGAAAAGAAAGCATTTCAATTTTTGCAGGTGCAGTTATATAATCTCCAATATCTATACCTTGATTAAATTTTTTCATTTCATACTTTGTAGGAATGCCTTTTATTGTAGCAATATATTTTTTATTTTTTTCCTCCCTAGGATGAATTATCTTATTATATATATCACCATCATTGGTTAGCAATATTAATCCAGATGTATCATAATCTAATCTTCCTATTGGATATATTCTTTCCTTAACCTTAACTAGGTCTAATATGGTGTCTCTTCCCCTTTCATCTTTTACTGTACATACATAACCTTCTGGTTTATTAAGAGCTATATAAACCTTATTTTCCTCTAATTTTATTTTTTTATCATATACCTGCACTTTATCAATTTCAGAATCTATTTTACAACCTAGTTCTGTTACTACTTGCCCATTAACTTTAACATCACCTTGAAGTATAATATCTTCACATTTTCTTCTAGAGGCAACGCCACACCTTGCCATGTACTTTTGCAGTCTTTCTACCATTAATATAAACACTCCTTTTAGTCCTCATCATAAATATTTCTTTTCAGCATCTTTATATATTTATTGTATAGATAATTAAAATCATTTTTCTCTAAATCTCTAAAAAAGTCCATTCTATGTTTTCTTACTCTGAGCTTTCCATTAGCTATTCTCGGATTTCCTTTTAAAGCATCATCTAAGGAACTTTTTCTTAGATGTATTTTATTGTTTACTATTAAATTCTTAAGTATTCTATCCCCTACATCATTATTTGAAATTACCAATGAAAGACCTCTTTCATCCATTAAATCTTCAGGAGCCTTCCAAAAGTCACCTATAGTTAAATCCCCAGCCCTTGGAATTGCAGAAAATTTGCAATCATAACAGCTATTATTTGAATATAAATCACATATAAATCCATTAAAAAAGGGATCTTCAGCCTTTGAACATTTGTATATATAGCCGTCTTTTGTAATTAGCTTTACCTGTCCTTTAGACCAGCCTAATTCTTTATCCCTAAAATTAAAATAAACAATTTTACCATTCTTAGATTTATCAAATAGGTATTTTTGAAAAGCAGTAATAGATGGTACACCATGACATATAAGATCAACAGTTATTAATTTTTCACTATTTATAACTTTTTTTATAGCTGCGACTTGGCAAGGAACACCAATAAATAGAACATTTTTGTTTTCCATATCAATTATTTGTTTGATTCTTTTATAAGTGAAGCCTATATTGCTCTGTATATATTTAGAACCTATTATCTTTTGTAAATCATCTTTATTTCTAATTTCTATATGCTCTGCTAAGAAATCCTTATTCCATGCAACACCAAAAACTACTCCACCATGATCTAATACGTGTTCAGCAATTTCTGAGGATAGTCCTCCTGATGAGCTCAATTTTCTTATATTTTCATTTAGAGTATAGGATGCATAAATCTTTAAATATTGTTTCTGTCTATTTTTATTATTATACTCTATTGATGGACAGCTATTTTGACATTTATTACATTCCACACAGATATGCTCATCTACCTTAGGATAATAGAATCCATCTTCACTTAAATTCATTTTTATAGCCTGTGTGTTACAAACATTGTAACAGGCAAAACAACTTGTACATTTATCTAAACCTATTTCATCTATAGCTGGTTTCATATAAAAACACTCCCTTTAAGTCTCTTAAGTTTCTATTGAAATTCATATTACATTATATTATAGTCTATTTAATTAGCCTAGTAAAACTATAGAAAATTGAGGATAAAAAAGCATATAGTGTATAAAATCACTATATGCGCTTATATTATTGAGGTAATAATATAAACCTTAATATAAACAATATTGCAAGTACATAGATTATTGGATGTACTTCTTTATATTTACCAGTAGCTATTTTCATTATAGGATAAAATATTATTCCAGCAGCTATACCATTGGCAATACTATAACTAAAAGGCATAATAGCTATAGTAAAGAAGGCAGGGACAGCTTCAGTAAAATCATCAAAGTTAATATTTTTAACAGAACTCATCATAAGAGAACCAATTATAATAAGAGCTGGTGCTGTAGCTTCTGCTGGTATTATTCCAACGAGATCTCCTAGAAATAAAGATAAAGCAAATAGTATGCCAACAACCACAGAAGTAAGTCCAGTTCTTCCTCCCTCTGCAATTCCGGCAGTGGATTCAATATATGTGGCTGTTGTTGTTGTTCCAAATAATGAACTTATTGTTGTAGCTATAGCATCAGCTAAAAGTGCTTTCTTCATATTTTTAATTTTACCATCAGGCAATATCATGTTCGCCTTTTCTGCAGTTCCTACTAAAGTACCGATAGTATCAAACAGATCTACAAGGCTGAAAGTAAGTATTACCATAAATATACTAGTTAAGGCACCAATGAAGCCTGTACCATTATGCGTTATAAGGCCTTTAAAATCAAAAGCTAAAAATGTTGGTGCAACACTTGATGGAATGCTAAAAGGCTTTAATCCGGTTATGTTAGTTATTCCCATTGGAATACCTATCAATGTAGTTATTACTATGGACAATAGCATTGCTCCCCTAATGTTCCTTGCCATTAAGATTACCATAGTAATTATACCTATTAAAGTTAAAATAGTATGGGGGTTAGTAAAGCTTCCAAAGCTTACTAGTGTAGCAGGATTAGCTACAATAATGCCACCACTTTTTAATCCTATAAGGGAAACGAATAAACCAATACCTCCTGTTATAGCAACTTTTAAATTTTGTGGAAGGGCTTCAACTATCTTCTCTCTTATTGAGGTTATAGTAATAAATATAAATAATAATCCTGATATAAATACAGCAGCCAAGCCTTGTTGCCATGTATAACCCAAAGTTAAACAAACACTATAGGTAAAGAATGCTGTTAAACCAATGCCAGGAGCTACTGCAAAAGGTAAATTCCCGTATAAACCCATTATAATAGTTCCAATTGCTGAAGTTAAACACATACCTACGAAAGCAGAGGCAACTATTGGATCATTTAATGTAGATAGTGTAGCAGCTGCATCTCCTTTTAAGCCCTGAGCATTCATACCTGAAAATTTCAATATATTGGGAATTACAAGTAATGCATAAGCCATAGTAATAAATGTAGTGAAACCAGCTAATACTTCTGTTTTTACATTTGTATTATTTTCATCTAGTTTAAAAAATGAATTTAAAAATGAGCCTTTTTTTTCTTTTGAATGAATATTATTCATATCTTCCTCCTTAGTAATTAAAATTTTATAAAAAAAATCTGTTAAGGATATAAGCAAATCCGTTAACAGAATCTAATATATACATATGTTATATATTGAAACAGACTCACCCATAGAGAGAAATTCGCGGTTTCTCGTAGAAACTTCTGAACCTTATTATCAGAATTATATGGATAGAATTCTTCTATAAAATTATATTTTTATATATTAACATTGTGAACGAAATAAGTCAATATTTATATTTTTTAAAAGAAAAAAATTAAATATTGACTTATTTCGTTTATTCCACATCTTGAATACTTATAGTCCTAGTATGTTTCGTGTGATTCCATTCCTTATTATTTTTATCCATTATTCCCTGTATAGTAATCGGAATCCAAGTAAGAGTGTATATTCCATATAACAAATACCATATAAAAATTTTAATTGAATGTTTTTTATTTAGGACAAGTAATAATAGTATGAACATGGCAATGTAAACTAAATTGCCAAAAACTATTTCATAGGATTTTGGATTACTTCCAAATATAGATGAGATGACAACTATGTTTAAGGAATAAACGGAAAACAAAGCAAACATTGCTTTGGATAACTTCTTTTCAAGCATCATAATAAGTGGAGTAAATAAAAATTGTAGTATACTAAAAACCTTCCAAATAACTGGAGCAAATAAATCATTTATTACAAAAATGTTAAGCCCTTTTTCTGCATTATTCTGGGCTAAGGTTAATGCTACAGATATACCTAGTAATAAAGTAACAAGGGGCTGAATTGTATACAAAGCGCAATCCAAAGCTGTAAAATCTTTATCTTTTATAGATTTATGAAGCAGCTTTGTAAAAAATCTAGAACCTACATCTGCAAATCCTTGCATCCATCTTTTTCTTTGATTCCAAGATTGCTTAAGGGTTATTGGTTTCTCATCATAAACTACAGCATTATGGGCCCAACCAACTTTATAACCATGCAACACAAGCTTGCAGGTAAACTCTAAATCTTCAGTAAGACAAGTAGCACCCCAGCCTAGTTGTTTTAAAATCTCAGTATCTACACAAAAACCTGTACCTCCAATTTGATTGGATAATCCTAAATTTGCCCTGGCTAATTGGAACAATCTATTTGCAGTCCAAAATGATATGGAATAGGATTGAGTTATCCATGAATCATCTGGATTTTTGCTATCAATATATCCTTGCACTACTCTATACCCTTCACAAAGCTTACCATTCATTTCATTTAAAAAGTTTTTTGAGACCAAATTATCTGCATCAAAAATGGCTATAGCATCGTAGTCTTTTTCCATGGCAAATATTTTGCTAAACATCCATTCTAATGCATAACCTTTTCCTCTTTTATTCTGTATATTCCTTTCAAATACATTAACATTAGCTTTTTTTGCTATGCTGGCAGTATTATCTGTGCAATTGTCAGCGATTACATAAATATCATACAGTTCTTTTGGATAATCTAAAGACTTTAAGCTTTCAATTATATTGCTAATAACTGCTTCTTCATTATGTGCAGCTACAATAAGAGCAAACTTTTTTTCTGATTTATATTTACTTGAAGTTAAATCTTCTTTTTTAAATAATCCAAATAATGATAATATTAAATAGTACATTGTTATTAAAAACACTGTAATTTGAAATATTGCCGTTGAATAATAGATAAAATCTTCCATAATATCACTTCCATCTCATTGTTTTGGCTTTTTGATAGCATCAATTTTATAATACCACATTTTTTTAAAATAAAGCTTGCAATTGCAATGTTTTGATTATTCTGGCAATATTCAACATACAATAAAAGGAACCTTACTAATCAGCAAAGCCCACCTTAACTTAATTTTACCCATATTAAAATTTTTTATTAATAATTTATTAAAATACTCTATAATGAGTTCACCTATTTGTAATTTCTTTTATAATATCGTAATTTAAATCTTTTTTTACTAATTTTTATTTATTTTTTTGTTAGTTATTTATAAGGATTAAATTGTAGTTAAGTGGTTTACTTTTATTTTTTATTACATAATTTTCATTATGTAAACTATTTATGATGAATGATAAATGTTTGGTTTACATTTTTAAATTTATCTGCATAATTAATATTATGTAAATAAGTACTATAGTACATTATTTCATATTCACAAATGATTTTATATTGAATATACTATAATAATATAACCTTCTTTCTATATAAATGGTTTAACATATTATAAAAAGGAGGGATATATATGGGACACAAGCATAAAAATCGTTGTAAACATGATTGCCGCCAAAAAAAATGCAATTGTACTAGTAGATGTTGTAATACTGGATGTGATTTTTGTAATATCTTTAGCTCTTCATGTAATAATTTTATAGTTCCACTTGTAATTTTAGCCCTTTTAGCTAGAAGATAGAATATTTCAAAACCTATAAAATGACAGCTATTTATATTGCTGTCATTTTATAGATTCTTATAGTACATTTATTTAGTTTTAATGGTATAATTATACTAAGTAAGTATTTATTTTTATGGGGGTAATGCTATATGGATTCCTATTGCTTTTACGCTCTTGAAGAAACTAATATTGATGATATATCAAAATATATATTAGATAAAATTAATGGTAGAGATAAGATACTTATATTATGCATAGGCAGTGATAGCTGCACAGGTGATTCATTAGGTCCATTGACAGGTACTTTGTTAAAAAAACATAATTGTCCGTGCACCATAATGGGAGACTTGGAAAATCTAGTAGATTACAATAATTTAACACAGAAAATAAATTATATAAAGGATCATTATAAAGATCATTTTATTATTGCTATAGATGCATCTTTAGGAGATAAAAACAATATAGGTAAAATAATTATAGAAAATGGCTCTATATCTCCTGCTACTGCATTAAAATCAGGAAACTGTTCTGTAGGCGATATTTCTATTAAAGCAGTAGTAAATAGATATTCTTCTATAAAATATGCTAATGAATACATACTTCAACAAACTAGACTCTATTATGTTTATTCCATGGCAGAAATATTATCAAAAGCCATATTAAAAGCTATAAATGACAATTTAAATTCACATGAAAACGTATACTTAAAAGATACAAGAGATATATTTAGTAATTCAGTACCTTCTAGATAATTATGCACTAGTATAAAAAGGATCTAAAATGATTAAAAACCTTAATACACTCTTAGCTTAATCATTTTAGATCCCTTTATATTATTAGAATAACCAAAATACTCTTTAATATACTTTGTGGTTCGATGATATTACCTTTCTTCTTACAAGGGCATTTACTAATATTAAAGCAATAAATCCACCAATTAAAGCCGTAATAAGTTGAGGTATTCCCATCATTATAATTAATTTAGATGCAACTTTGGGTGGTATACCTAATTTAAATACATGTATTAATTTACTAGCAGCTAAATATAAAAATCCAAACTTTATAAATGCTCCAATGACTATAGCAATATATTTTAAACTTTTAACCTTATTACTTATTATGCCAAAAACAAGTACAAATAAGATATTTCCAATTATTATAAAGGGAACAAAAGGAGCCATAGGACTAGGAAGTTGTCCTATTATCAACGCAAGCATTGGAGTTAATGTTCCTAATAATACTGCCCATGATACACCACAACTATAAGCTGCAACAATTAATGTGGCATTAACAACAGAGCCTACAATTACTTGACTTATCTGGGGAAAACTTCTTCCCAAAGCTTGTATTGCTATGGCAATAGCTAATAATAGAGCTGTTCTTACTAATTTTTGTGATTTGTTCATTAAATCTCCTCCAATTTATAGATTATTTTATATCCTTAAATACTTCTGTAACTCTTTTAAGTATTCCATTAATATGTGCTATGGCTATGCCATAATTTGTTATTGGTACATCATAATTTTTAGCTTTTAATATTCTGCTCATCATCTGTTTTCTATTAAACATACATGCTCCACAATGTATTATTAGCTTATAGTTTTTAATATCATCAGGAAAATCTGAACCAGCACTAACTTTAATTTGTAGTTCACCACCTGCTTTTTCATTAAGCCAATTAGGTATTTTTTCCCTTCCTATGTCTCCTTTCAAGGCATGATGAGTACATGCTTCAGCTATAAGTACTTTATCTCCAGGCTTTAATGAATCTATGGCTTTAGCACCTTTAATAAGACTTTTTAAATCTCCCTTATATCTGGCCATAAGTATAGAAAAAGAGGTTAATGGTATATCCTTAGGTACTATTTCATTTACCTTCTTAAATACCTGAGAATCTGTTATAACTAAATCTGGTTTAAAATTTAATTTATTAATAAAATACTCTAATTCTGAATCCTTTACCGTAATTACTACAGCATCCTTATCTAATATGTCTCTTATAGTTTGCACCTGGGGTAAAATAAGCCTTCCTTTAGGCGCTTGTATATCTTGTGGTGCAACTAATAAAACTACATCTTTAGGGTTTATTATATCCCCTACTAAAGTACTTCTTTCAAAATTCAAGGGAGCTTTTTCAATTATTGTATCCTTTAACTTGTCTATATTAGTGTTTTCTTTTGCACTAACTTTTACAAATGGTATGTTAAATTTACCCTTAAAATACTCCTCATTTACTTCTAATTTATCTATTTTGTTTATTACTCCAATTACAGGAATATTCTTTGAAGACAATTCTTCGTACCATCGTTTTTCTAAAGTTAACTCTTCACTTTCCGAAGTAAATACCAAAATAGCCAAATCTGTTTTATCCATAACCTGTTTTGTTTTCTTTATTCTAAGCTCTCCAACTTCACCAAAATCATCCAACCCTGCAGTATCTATCATCATAACAGGACCTATGGGCAAAAGTTCCATAGCCTTATAAACTGGATCAGTGGTAGTTCCTGCTTTATCTGATACAATTGCTATTTGTTGATTTGTTAAAGCATTTATTATACTTGATTTCCCAGCATTTCTTTTCCCAAATATAGCTATATGCAATCTATTTCCCTTAGGTGTGTCTTGCATAAATAATTCCTCCTATGTTACTTCATAAATTTAAAATATTTTTTCTTAAATGAATCCCCTCTATTCAAGGATATCTTTTTATCAATATTCAATATATAGTCTTCTAGTTCTTTTCTCTCTTGTTTTATTGTCTTTTCTTCCTTAGCCTTGTTAGGATATATTTCATATAATCTTCTGTATTTATATGGCTCTACCTTTTGCATAATAACATTAGCTCCACAGCTAAAAGCTATTCCTTTATGGGTAGAATTAATTACCCCCAAAGAAGTAGTAGCAGGAAGATGCGTATTTTTTAAAATAAGTCTAGATAAAGCTAATACCTTCAAGGTTAAGAAAGTATCTCCTTTTTTATATTTTTTTAGCTTAGTTTCAGGATGTGGTATAAAAGGACCAATACCTGCCATGTCCACCTGCAATTCCTTTAGCAGCATAATGTCCTTTGCTATAGTCTCATAGCTTTGTCCAGGAAGACCTATCATAAAACCACTGCCAACCTGATAGCCCAATTCTTTTAAATTCTTTAAACATTTTATTCTATTCTTAAATGAAGAATGAGGGTGTAATCTATTATATAAATCTTCATCTGCTGTTTCGTGCTTTATTAAAAATCTATCAGCCCCGGCTTCCTTAAATGCCTTATATTCTTCAAAGTCTCTTTCCCCAATGCTAAGAGTTATGGCAATA
>ENA-UOOE01000438-UOOE01000438.1-fermentation-metagenome-genome-assembly--contig:-NODE-438-length-41117-cov-14.890556_pt1 | contig 41117 bp, 43 predicted proteins | sample MGYA00245776_ERZ724021 | MGnify/ENA primary metagenome ERZ724021 (study PRJEB28704, sample SAMN03018321) | fermentation metagenome | biome: anthropogenic terrestrial biome; feature: soil; material... | reverse complement strand
AACAGTCTTCGCGTAAGGCGACGGTGTGTGAAATGTTAGGTGCAATGGTCCACTACCGACATATGGGAACCAACGGTGCCGTTCGGCCCTGGATTTAAGGGTCGCAAGCGGCACTCTTCACGTATCCGTCCCCCATTCCTCCCGCGAATTCCCCTCATTTGGCGGCAAAGGTTGCCATCTTCTTCATGTATTTAGGACGCGCCCGTCAACGTTATCTGGATCACACATGGCCAGATTACCTGAAACAGAAGCGAAGAAGTTCGCGGAAGAGTTCGAACGGGCAACCCCAAAAGAAGTCCTGCATTGGGCGGGAGAGAAGTTCAAGGGAAAGATCGCTCTTGCCTCCAGTTTCGGCCTCGAAGACGTCGTTCTGATCGATCTCATCGCGAAATCCGGTGCCGATATCCGGGTCTTCACGATCGATACCGGAAGGCTTCATCAGGAGACCTACACGCTCATGGAAAGAATCGAAGAGAAGTATTCGATCCCGGTCGAGATCTTCTTTCCGGACACAGCGGCAGTCGAGGCCATGGTCAACGAGAAGGGAATTAACCTCTTCTATTCCAGCAGCGAGGCCCGTGTGGAATGCTGCCACGTCAGGAAAGTCGAACCGCTCCGGCGTGCTCTTGCGCCGCTCGACGCGTGGGTCACCGGGCTCCGCCGCGAGCAGGCGCCGACCCGTTCGGGTATCGCCAAAGTTGAGATCGACCACGTCAACGGCGGGCTTGTCAAGGTAAATCCCCTTGCCGACTGGACCGGCGATCAGATACTCGCGTACATCAAACAGAACGATGTTCCGTACAACCCGCTCCTTGACCAGGGGTATGTCAGCATCGGCTGCGCCGCCTGCACGAGACCCATCCGGAAAGGCGAAAACCCGCGGAAGGGCCGCTGGTGGTGGGAAGACGATGCCAAGAAAGAGTGCGGCCTCCACCTGAACTTCAGTAAGTAGATCGGACGAGGTGCGATATTTCATGACAGCCTTACCTTACGGCGGCACGCTCGTCAACCGCGTCCTTTCAGACGCTGCCCGGCGAGAGATCCTCGCCGGGATCGACGGCAGAAAGACCATCGCTGTTGATACGCAGGGCGCGCTCGACGCCGAGAAGATTGCGATCGGAGCGTTCTCCCCCCTCACCGGTTTCATGGGCGAAGCGGACTACTCAGGCGTCCTCGCCCGGTCCCGGCTGAAGAACGGTCTTACGTGGACCATCCCGATCATTCTTGCCCCGCGAATCGCCGAAAACCCGGGACTCGGCGATATCCATGTCGGCGACAGTCCGGTGCTCCTGTATCACGGAGAGCCGATCGCGGTGCTCCACGTTGAGGAAAAGTTCCCCTTCGACAAGACGGAGTTCGCCCGCCGGGTCTACGGGACGACGGAGGATGCACATCCCGATGTAAAGATACTCCGGAATGCCGGGGATACGATCTTTTCCGGTCCAATCGATCTCATCAACCGGGTCTCCGGCGCCGACGAACTCACCCCTGAAGAGACACGAGAGGAGTTCGACCGGCGCGGGTGGGAGACCGTCGTCGCGTTCCAGACCCGGAACCCCCCGCACGTGGCTCACGAGTACATCCAGCGCTGCGCCCTCGAACAGGTCGACGGCCTCTTCATCCACCCGGTCGTCGGCGAACTCAAAAAGGACGACTTCCCCGCCGAGGCCGTCATCGAGAGTTACCAGTATCTCGTCGATCACTACTATCCGAAGTCCCGGGTCTTCCTCGCGCCGCTCGCGATCTCGATGCGCTACGCGGGGCCCAGGGCGGCGGTCTTCCTCGCGATCATCCGAAAAAATTACGGATGCACGCACTTCATCGTCGGCAGGGACATCGCCGGCGTCGGAAACTACTACGATCCCTACGGCGCCCACGCGCTCTTCCGGAACCTCGATCTCGGTATTGAAGCGATGCTCTTCCGGGAGTCGTATTACTGCCGCAAGTGCCGGAGCATGGTAACGGAGAAGACCTGCGGCCACCCGGAGTCGGATCACTCCCGTGTCAGCATGACCCAGATCCGAAAGATGATCGTCGCCGGAGAGCAGCCCCCCATTGAGGTGATGCGCCCCGAGCTCGCGGACCTTCTCGTCAAGTACAGGCCGTACCTTGAAGCGGGCTTAAAGTGAGGCCGGGGACGTTTCGCTTCGCCCTCCCCCTCCCGCGAGTTAAATGCTTCTTCGGCGGAGATTGAGGAGATTATTGCCGGGAAATGTCTCTATAAATGATCTCCGCCGAAATGATACACCATGCACGGTCCTATGAACGGCACCGCCTGCCCTGCTCGTCTCTCTGCCGGGCGGGGGTCCTTCCGGATCGTTTCAGTCGGGTCACCCCGGATCTTCCGGATGGACCATCCCTGCAATTCACACGAGGGAATAAATCCATGAAAATTACCATTAATGGAAATGAAGAAGAGATAGCGTCTGAGATGACAGTCCGCGATCTGCTCGCGGCGTGTAACGTAGAGTCTCCCGATATGGTCTCCGTCGAGCACAATGGGACCATCCTCAATCGGTCCGAATTTCCAACGGTCGTCGTCCGGGAAGGCGACGTCATTGAGTTCCTCTATTTCGTGGGAGGCGGCTCGCTTTCATGAGTCCGGGTTTCTCGACACGGGCGATTCATGGTGCCGGCCCGGGGACCGAACCCCGTCGCGCCCTCCAGTTTCCCATCTACGCAGGGGTGGCACATGACTTCGAGTCCGCCGAGGCGATGGGGGCGACGTTCTCCGGCAGGAAGGCCGCGTTTGCGTACTCGCGGATCGCGAATCCCACCGTCGATGCCTTTGAGAAGAAGATGGCGTTACTCGAGGACGGACTCGGATCGGTTGCGGTCTCCTCGGGCATGGCGGCAATCTCGACCACGCTCCTCACCCTGCTCGCGGCAGGGGATAACATCGTCTCCTCCTCATCGCTCTTCGGGGGGACGTTCTCTCTCTTCCGAAACGTCCTCTCCCCGCTCGGTATCGAGACCCGGTTCGTGCCGATCGACGATCCGGATGCAATAGAAGCGGCTATCGATGGACAGACACGGGCGATCTTCCTTGAGACGATCTCCAATCCCCGCACGGTCGTCCCCGATTTTGCGGAGGTCTCCCGGATCGCACGAGCTCACAGACTTGTCCTGATCGCCGACAGCACCGCGACGACGCCGTATCTCTTCTCCGCGAAGCGACACGGAGCAGACATCGCCCTTCATTCGACGACGAAGTACATCTCCGGGGGAGCGACGAGCATGGGCGGGGCTATCGTCGACCTCGGTACCTTCGACTGGTCGGCGGTACCGGCCCTCGAAGGGTATCACCGGTTCCGTGAGATGGCGTTCATCGCCCGGCTGAGGAAGGAGGTGTACCGCGATACCGGGAGCTGCATGTCCCCCTACGACGCCTATCTTCAGAGCCTCGGCCTCGAGACGCTCGCCCTGCGCATGGAGCGCGTCTGCGAAAACGCCCGGGCTATAGCGGAGTTCCTGGCCGGAGAGGATGCGGTGAGATCGGTCGACTATCCGGGCCTCCCCTCCTCGCCGTATCATGATCTGGCGAACCGGCAGTTTGACGGGAGGTACGGGGGGGTCCTCGCGTTCTCGCTCCCCGACAAGGCCTCCTGCTTCCGGTTCCTGAACCGGCTCCGGCTCATGCGGCGGTCGTCGAACCTCGGCGACAACAAGTCTCTTGCGCTGCATTCGTCGACGACGATCTACGTGGAATTCACCGCAGAGGAGCAGAAGGCCATGGGCGTGGACGATACGATCATCCGGCTCTCGGTCGGGATCGAGGACCCGGACGACATCATTGCCGATCTCCGGCAGGCATTGGCCGGAATCTAAATTACAGGTGGACCATGAGAGAAGACCAGATCGAACGCTACAGCAGGAATATCATCTTAACCGAGATCGGCGGTAAGGGACAGGAGCGACTTTTAGATTCAAAAGTCCTGATTGTCGGTGCGGGGGGCCTTGGTTCTCCCGCTGCCCTCTATCTGGCAGCGGCCGGCGTCGGGACGATCGGGATTGCCGACGGCGACAGGGTCGACCTGACCAATCTTCAGCGGCAGATCATTCACTTCACGGATGACGTCGGCACAGGGAAAGCGGACTCTGCAAAGGCAAAGATTGCCCGGCTCAACCCGGACGTTGAAGTGCGGGTTCATCCCGAGATGATACGGGCGAAGAATGCGAGGAAGATCATCTCGGGCTACGATTTTGTCATCGACGGTACAGACAACTTTGCGGCCAAATTCCTCATCAACGACGCCTGTGTCCTCCAGAAGATACCGTTCTCTCACGCCGGCATCCTGAGGTTCAACGGGCAGATGATGACGGTCCGGCCTTATTCGAGCGCCTGTTACCGGTGCGTCTTTACCGCCCCGCCTCCCGCAGGCGCGGTCCCAAGCTGCGCAGAGGCAGGCGTGCTCGGCGCGATGGCCGGGACCATTGGAACCCTGCAGGCCGTCGAGACGCTGAAATATCTCCTCGGCGTCGGAGATCTGCTGACCGACCGGCTCCTGATCTTCGATGCCCTGCCCATGAGTTTCCGCGAGGTGAAGGTTAAACGGGACCCGTCCTGCCCGGTCTGCGGCGAGCACCCGACCATCACGTCGCTCATCGATTACGAACAGAAGATCTGCGGGTTGAAACGATGATCCTGCCGGCCGAAATCGTGGAGGAGATGTATGCTCACGCGGAGAAAGAAGCCCCGATCGAGGCCTGCGGCTACCTAGCCAGCTTTGGGGAGCGCGTCGTGCGCCGCTATGCGATGAGAAACATCGATCGGAGCGAGGAGCATTTTGCGTTCGACCCGGAGGAGCAGTTCTCGGTCCTGAAGACGGTGCGGAACGAGGGTCTGAGCATCGTTGGGGTCTATCACAGCCATCCTGCCTCGCCTGCGAGGCCCTCCGCCGAGGATATCCGGCTCGCGTACGACCCGACGGTCGTGTATGTGATAGTCTCGCTGCATGGCGGCGCGAGGTCTATTGGAGGGTTTCGCATCCGACAGGGAGCGGTCGAGGAGGAGCAGCTGACAATTATGGGGGAGAACCTATGACGGACAAAGTTTTCGATATCGCGGCTTTCAAGAAAGTCGGGATGATCCAGCAGAAACAGAAGGAATACTTCGCACTGCGCCTCCACGCTGTGGCCGGTGATTTTACCGCCGAACAGATGCAGAAGATCGCGGAGGTCGCAGTGAAGTACGGGACGGGCCAGATCCACTGCTCTACACGGCAGGGGATCGAGATCCACAACGTGCATCATACAAACCTTGAGGCCGCAAGGGCCGAACTGGAGTCGGTCGGCGTAGCGATGGGGGCCTGCGGCCCGAGAATCCGGATCGTCACCGGCTGCCCGGGGGCCCGGACGTGCCGGTGGGGGATCATCGATACGAAGGAGGTTGCTGCCCGGCTCGACCGCACCTGGTTCCGGGAGGAGACGCCTCACAAGTTCAAGATGGCCGTCACCGGCTGCCCGCACAACTGTGCGAAGGCGACCGAGAACGACATCGGGGTCATGGGCGGGATCGTTCCCGGGTGGATGGCGTCCTCGTGCACCGACTGCGGCCTCTGTGTGAACATCTGCCCGACGCACGCGATAGAGAAGGCCGGCGACGAATACGTGGTCGATCTTTCTCTGTGCATCAACTGCAGCATCTGCACATCGAGCTGCCCGGCGGGCGCATGGGTGGTCGTCTCAAGAGGGTATATCCTCTGGATCGGCGGTACCATGGGAAAGGTTCCCCGGCTCGCAACCCGGCTCGGCGGGCTGATCGAGTCAAAGGAGCGTCTCTATGAACTCGTGGGCAACGCTATCGATTACTACCGCAGAATGGGGCGGAAGAAGGAGCGTTTCGGGCACATGATCGATCGAATCGGTCCGGATGTCGTAAGTGAGGCGATCCTGAATGGGAGATGAGGTAAAAAAACGGGTGGACCTTGCAGGCGTCGTCTGCCCCATGAACTTTGTGAAGACAAAGCTCGCCCTTGAGGACCTTGAACCGGGCGATCTGCTGGAGGTCATCCTCGACGAGGGTTCGGCCATGCTGAATGTCCCCCGGAGCGTGAAGGAAGAGGGGCACCGGATCGTGAAGGTCGAGCCTCTTGGCGAGTCGTTCCGGGTCGTTATCGAGAAGGGCGGAAGGTAAGCCGGTTTGGGAGGTCTCCCTCCCGGCATCCCCTGAATCTCACGCCGGGGACCCGGTGGGTATAACCGCCGCCCTCGCTTGAGCGGATCGACTTTTAGTGAAGATGTTTATCTTGCGGGGGTGAAGGGGGCGGAGCGGGAAGCCCCCACCCTTCGTCATGTTCCCGGAGAGATTAGCAAAAACCATATATTATTATAAGGTTCAATATTGTTTGTATGCTCCACGCCTACAAGTATCGGATGTACCCTACTCGGACACAGATTCCGCTCCTCATGAGACACATCCATGCCTGTCGGTTTGTGTACAACCATTCTCTGGAGCAGAAGATCCGGGCATACGAGCAGGAAGGGCGTAAACTCTCCTGTTTTGACATGAACAATCATCTTCCCGCCCTCAAAGAAGAACACCCGTGGCTCAAGGAGATCAACTCCCAATCGCTTCAGAGCGCGAACAAGAACCTCGACAACGCGTTCACCCGGTTCTTCCGGAAGAAAAAGGGATTTCCAAAGTTCAAGTCAAAGAAGAATCCGGTACAGTCCTTTCAGGTGCCTCAGCATTACGCGGTGGATTTCGGGCGGCGTCGGATCAAACTCCCGAAGATCGGCGAGATCAAGACCGTTTTCCACCGGATCTTCACCGGGAAGATGAAGTACGTCACGGTCTCTGTGACTTCAACCGGGAAATGGTTTGTCAGCATTCTCGTTGATGATGGAGCAGCAACACCGGAACCCGTACCGTTTACGCTGGATACCACCCTTGGGATCGATGTCGGGTTAACGGACTTTGCAACCCTCTCGACTGGAGAGAAGGTTGAGAACCCTCGGCACTTGAAGAACTCCCTCCAGCGCCTGGAAGTGTTGCAGCGACGCGTCTCACGAAAAGTGAAAGGATCAAAGAACCGACAGAAAGCGATTCAAAAATTAGCCCGATGTCATGAGAAGGTTGCAAACCAGAGGAACGATTTCCTGCACAAACTCTCTAATCGAGTCGTGAGTGAGAATCAAGCCATAGCAGTGGAATCGTTAAACGTTGCTGGAATGCAGAAAAACCATAAATTGGCACAGAGTATTGGCGATGTATCGTGGAGTGCATTCTTTGCGATGCTGGATTACAAGTGCCGGAAGTACGGGAAGACCCTCCTCTCGATCGGGCGGTTTGACCCCTCCTCAAAAATATGCAGTAAATGTGGGTATCTCAAGCGGGATCTAATTCTCTCTGAGAGAGAATGGATCTGTCCCGACTGCGGCACTCATCACGACTGCGATATCAACGCAGCGATCAATATCAAGAAGTTCGCCCTGCAAGAACAGAACCTTGTCGGGGTAGCAGGTGCGGAACGCGCCGTCGAGCCTGTGGACTTGCCTCAGTAGAGGGAGGATGAAACAGGAAGCCCCGCCCAAAAGGCGCGGGTAATTCACTTTATTATCTTCTACGCCAAATGGAGTAGAGCAAGTTTTCTGAGAAGAAAACTTGTAAAGTGTATTCACCCGAAGGACTTGAGCATACCCCCGTAGTGTAGTGGTCAATCATGCAGGACTTTGGATCCGGCGACACCAGTTCGAATCTGGTCGGGGGTATAAGGACACGGAGTTTAAATCCCTTGCTGCGGCGCAACAATTCTCCTGGCGCGCGTTGTCCCCTTTCGGCACTATAAACACGATTTTTTGGGGAGTATCCCTCGCACCGTTATCAGCGAGATTGCCTTGCAACTCCCGTGAGGTCCACATATTTCTTAAGGCATCATCGCCCAGTTATGGTAATAATGGAAAGCGCCTTATCTATCGAGTTCCAGTTGAGCCTCCTCCTCTTCCTTGCGCTTGCAGGCTACCTTCTGGCATCCAGGATCAACCAATCGGCGACGATCGGCGCTATTCTCGTGGGAGTTCTGGTAGGACCGAGTGCGCTCGGCTGGATCACTTACACGGACTTTGTCGCGAGTCTGGCCCACATGGGAGCGATCATCCTCCTTTTCGCCATCGGGTTCGAGTTCGACATCAAGGACATCCTCAAGTTGCGCAACGGCGTCATCGCCTTCTTCGGCGTGGTCGTCCCGTGGATAGGTGGCTATGCCACTTCCGTTCTCTTCGGGTTTGACTTTGCAACTGCGGTCTTCGTCGGCGCGGCACTGACCGCGACGAGTACCGCCATCACCGCAAACGTCCTCAAGGAGATCGGCATGCTCCAGACCGATGCCGCGAAGGCGATCATCGGTGCCGCCGTCATCGACGATGTCCTCTCCTTGCTCGCGCTCTCCGTCTCCATGGACCTGGTGAGCGGGGGAGTTTCGGTGGAGGCGCTCGCCATAACGGTCGTTCAGGCTCTGGGCTTTGTCGTCGTCGCCGGCGGCATCGGGGTCCTCGGCGTGCGGAGACTCATCCAGCGGATGGACACATCGGTTCTGGCCCGGAAATTTCCCGGTTTTGTCTTCGTCTTTGCCCTGATGCTGGCGTTCCTCTACGCGATGCTCGCCGACATGGTGGGCTTATCGGGGATCGTCGGTGCATTCCTTGCCGGGGTCGCCTTCAGCGGCGTCGAGATCCGCCAGAGCAGGAGCGTCACAGAGGGCGCCGAGTATTTCCAGATTGTTTTTGCCTCGATCTTCTTCATATCGCTGGGTATTCTCGTCGATCTTCAGGCGCTCACATCCGAGATCGCTCTCTTCACGGCGGCGCTGACCGTGGTTGCCCTTGTCACCAAGATCATCGGGTGCGGTCTACCGGCCCGGGTGATGGGGATGTGCCGGGAAGATTCCCTCATCGTCGGGTTCGGGATGGCGGCGCGGGGAGAGGTGACGATGATCGTCGCGTTGATCGGCCTGAATTCCGGTTTCATCGACCAGGGGATCTTCGTGGCGTGTGTCGTGATGAGTCTGCTGACCACCCTCATAACCCCGATCATCTATCGGAGCTGGTTCTTCAAGGGTGCATACTGTAGTACCACTGAGTGATGCAGGTAGCCCTGCATTCTTTTCTCAAAATCTCTTATTCTTCTCTTCCCGGCCGGAAAAAAAGGTGGGGACGCGCCCCTCTGCCTCACCAGGCTTCCGGGAACGCCATGTTGGTGTAGATGTCCTCGAGGCGCGCTTTGTGGCCCCGCTCCATCGAGGCGAGGCTCTCGAAGAGCTCGATCTGCTCCGGGTCCACGCTGAGGCCTGCCAGCTGGGTGTACATCTGCATCGCGTCGAGCTCCTTCCTGATCGCGATGACGAGACCGTCGAGCGGCTTTAAGTCGGCCGAGAGCGGAGGAGCCTCCAGGATGTCGGCGACTTTGTAGTCCCGCTTCGTGTTGAACCCGAGTTCCCCGGGCTCTTTTGCGAGAAAGCCCTCGAGGGTCTTTCTGTGTTTGCTCTCCTCCCCGGCAAGTTCGTTGAAGAGGTTTTTCAGGTTCTCATCCCTGACCTTCTCTCTGACCGTCCGGTAGAAGGTGTACGCTTCAATCTCCCTGTCGATGGCGTTTGATATGATAGAACGATACTCTTCGGCATCCATGGTTCATGCACCGGTGGAGAGTAGCATTTGAGGCATTTAAAGATTGTTCGGGCCGGGTACCCGCGCAAGCACAGGGGCGGTATGCACGTGAGAACCTGCGGAAAAAAGTATCGGGATTCAGACCTGGATGCCTGCCCGGGCAAGGGCATTCTTAATGGAGGTGAGCTCTTTTTTGATCTCTTTGAATTCGTCGTCAAGATATTTCCCGGTATCTTTCCGGAGCGCTGCAATCTCTTCTTTCGTCTCAATACCAACCTGAAGCATCTGGTCCTGTTTATCCAGCATCCGGTCCTGTTTATCCAGCATCTGATCCTGTTTCTTCAAACTCAGTTCAGAGTTCTCCAGCGTTTGATGCATGATTGTGCCGGCATAATCTATCCGCTCAAATATCTCCTCCTGGATATCCCCGCGGATGATCTCAAAACTCGTGTACTCCCCGGTAGCCTCCTGCCATTTGATGGTGAATGACTTGACCGCAATAGGGTAGCGAATGATATTGATCGCGTTTGCGAGGGCGCGAAGGTCCTCTTCGCTTCCCTCCGCGACGATCTCGACCTTTCCGGTGTCGAGATTCTTTACATATCCGGTGATATCCTTTTCAAACGTCTCTTTGTAGACATGTTCCCGAAATCCAACCCTTTGCACGCGCCCCGCTGCAATGGCAGAAAACCGTTTCATCAGAATGAACTTAAGAACGGTCGACTTAAATAGTTTCCTCCGACTGCCCGGTGGCGGATCATGGGAGGAGATCGTGTTGTCGCGTCGCGAGACCCCCAGGGCGGCCCCGCGAAAAAAAGTTGGTTAGATGAACCGAGGCTTTTTGGAGAGGAGCCTCGGGGTGTAGAGCGGGCGGAAGGGCTTTCCGGTGGTCTCCATCTTCACCGCCTGGATGAGTTCGTCTTCGCTCATCGACTCTTTGTAGGGCTTCTTATTCTCCGAGAGTCTCCGAACGGTGACCGTGAGCCGGCCGGTCTCGGCCTCCTGGTCTCCGATCACCGCAACGTAGGGCACCCAGTCCATCCCGGCTTCGCGGACCTTCTTGTTCACGCTCTCGTCCCGGTCGTCGACGTCCGCCCGGAGGCCGGCGGCGTTCAGGCGGGTGCCGATCTCTTCGGCAAAGCAGACATGCCTTCCCGCCACCGGCACCAGCCTGACCTGGGTCGGGGCGAGCCAGGTCGGGAACGAGGGGACCTCCTCTGTAGCGGTGTTTTCGAGCATCGCGCAGATCACCCGCTCAAGCGAGCCCGTCGGCGAACAGTGGAGGATCGGGGGGTGGACCTCGGCGCCCTCCGGGGTGTAATACTTGATGTCGAACCGGTCCGCACTCTCGACGTCGATCTGGACCGTCGGGTTCTCGATGGGTCTCCCCTGTGCGTCGATCGCCGCAAGATCGACCTTTGCTATCCAGTAGTGGCTCCGCTCCGAGAGGAGCTCAATGAGCATCGGCACACCCGACTTTGCAACAATCTCCTTTACCCAGAGTTCGTACTGGTCGAAGAAGTCCCGGGTGCATCGGAAGGCTCCCACGAGCGGGGTTTCAAGGTCCACACCGCTCTGCCAGCCAATTGCGAGCTGTTCCTCAAAGCTCGCGAGCGCGTCGTCCACGTCGCGGCAGAGGGTGTGCATATCGGGCATCGTGAAGGCGCGGAGGCGCTTCAACCCGATAACTTCGCCCTTCTGCTCGTGCCGGAACGAGTAGGTTGAGAGTTCATAGAGCTTCATCGGGAGGGTGTTCGGCGAGATATGCATGTCGTGCATGGTGCAGAACATCCCGAAGCACGCCGCGAACCGGAGCATCATGTCGCGATTGCCGCTCCTGAACCGATATTGCCGCTCCCCGAACTTGGCGGCGTGTTCCGAGATCGCCTTATCGCCGAGGTCGTACATCACCGGGGTCTCCACGGGCATTCCGCCGTAATCGAGCACCCGCGCAAGGATGTAGTCGCTGAGGAGGTCCCGGATCAACTTGCCCCGGGGCATCCAGCGGAGGTTCCCGACGTCCGAACGCGGCTCGTAATCCACGAGTTCCTTCCCGCGCATCAGGTCCACGTGAACCGGCTCGCCTCCCTCCTGCCCCGGATGGCCGAGTTCTTTCCTGATCAGGGAGGCAAAACGCGTGTCCTCTTTCAGGTAGTCGTCCACGTTTTTGCGTTCCCCTTCGGGCGTGAGGACAAAGAACTCGTGCTCGATCTCTTTCTTTTCGGCGGCCGCTCCTTCACCGGGTACGATCGTCCGGGAGAGTTCCGAGAGCGGGTGGCCCTTGCAGGAGATCGAGAAGGCCTTGTACCAACCGAACGGTGCGCGCTTCACAACAAAGCCGCCCTTCCTCGCGAGGGCGTCCTCGATACCCCGGAGAGCGCTCACCGCCGCTTCCGGCGATGCAAGGTCGGCGGAGAGGTGGGCATAGGGGTAGATCATGATATTGGTAGTGCCGAGCTGCCCGGCGGTGGCGACAATCTCGTCTACCGCCTGCCTGACGGCATCCTCGATGTTCTCCTCGTCGACGGACTCAACCGCGCAGAAGACGGTGAGGGCCTCATCGAGAGCGTCTTTTGGGACGACGTTCTCTTCGGCGACCTTCGTCTTCTTCCGGGTCTCGTATTCGATATGATCAGAGTGGATTAGAAGAAGTCGCATTGCTATCCCCAGTTGAACCGTTTAATATCTGTTTTCCTGCTATATAGTGCATAATGCTCTTCGGGTGAGATCATGGAGCATCCCGCCCGTTTCCTCCCCGCCGGATGGGGCGGCGGGGTGCGGCTTTGTCCGATTGTCGGCGACGTGAATCACGCGCGGCGCGCGTTCTCATGGTAGCGGGAGAGGGTCGCCTGCTGCTGGTCCATGTACTTCGCGTCCTTCTTCATGTTGTACGGGCGCGCGGCACGGTCCGTGCGGTAGAATACCAGTTGTCCGATCGGCATCCCCGCGTAAACCCGCACCGGCCGGGCGTTCACGTTGCACATCTCGAGGGTGATCGTTCCTCGAAACCCTGCATCAATCCAGCCGCCCGTCTGGTGGAGTTCAATCCCGAGGCGCGCGATGCTGCTCTTCCCTTCGATGCTCGCCACGACATCGTCGGGGAGCTCGATCGTCTCCAGGGTCTCGGCGAGGAGAAATTGCCCGGGGCGAAGGACGATTGAGTCGGCCACCGTCTGCTCGGTGTTCGAGCAGACGCTCTCTTTTTCATAGGGGTCGATCACGGAGTCTCCCGGAACATACCAGACGAAGTGGGAACCGAGTCTGATATCGAGGGAATTGGGCTGGATCAGGCCGGGGTCGTAGGGATTCACCTTGATATACCCATGCCTGATGCGGTCTTCGATCTGCCAGTCGACAAGAATCATTCTTCTAGATCTCTCCCGCAAACTATTCTTTGTTTTCGAGATGCCACTCCGTCCGGCGCATCAGCCCGTGAAGCGTGCTCACCTCGCGGGTGGTCAGTTTCGTCCGGCCGAGCACCCGGTGAATGAGGATCATTGTGTTCTCCCGCTTGAAGTCCGGGTGATCGATCCGGTCGAGGAACGCATCGAGGTGCCGGTAGAGCGACTCCATCTCGGTGGGTCCCGCGAGGGGGTAGGTCCCACGGGGCAGGTTTGCAAGTTCGTAGCAGAGGATGCCCACTGCGTGAGAGAGGTTGAGGATCGGGTAGACCTCCGAGGTCGGGATGGTGCAGATGAGGTTTGCCCGTTTCAGTTCCTCGTTTGAAAGCCCCCAATTCTCCCGCCCGAAGAGGATCGCGACCGTTCCGTCTATGTCGGCGACGGTCTCCCTGACTTCCGTCGGGGTGTAGTAGGGCAGCCGCATCGGGGTGCAGACCGATTTGCTGACCTCGCCGGTCGTCGCGACCACGAAGTCGAACTCCCGGTAGACCTCGTCGACCGTCATCCAGCGGGCGTTGTCGAGGACGTCGCGGGCATGAGAAGCGCGCATGACCGCGTCGTCGCCGAGCGGACAGGGGTTGACCAGCACCAGCCGGGTGAATCCGAAGTTCTTCATAACCCGGGCGGTAAACCCGATATTCCCGTCGTAGAGGGGCTCGACCAGGACGATTGAGACTTCAGGCATATCTCACTGTATCGCTCGAACCGTCGCCCGGAGCACATCGATCCCTTCCTCGTAGACTGCATTTCCAATGACGATCGTGTCGGCGATGCGGCCCATCTCCGCCGCCTGCTCCGCCGAACGGATCCCGCCGCCGTAGTAGAGGGTAGCGTTCTCAACCGCATCGGCTGCCGCCTGCACAATTTTTGGGTCTCCGTAAGTCCCGCTGTACTCGATGTAGACGATCGGGAACCGGAAGTACCGATCCGCCACCTCCGCGAATGCGGCCACATCCTCCCCCGAGAGACTGCAGTCCGCCCCCGTCACCCGCCCGACGGCGGAGTTCGGGTTGAGGACGATGTAGGCCTCGGGCACCACCATCTCCCAGTCGATGCCGCTCGCGTGACGGAGCCAGGCGTGGTGTTTCCCGACGATCCAGCGGACGTCGTTTGCGTTCATCACGCTCGGCACAAAGAGGTGGTCGATCGCCCCGTTGAAGATGGCGCAGTCGGGGCTTGCCGGTTCCACCACAAGCGGCAGCCCGTAGGAGGAGACCTGGTCCAGGAGTTCGCAGAGGTTCTCCTGCGTCACGTTCAGGGTGCCCGAGAGCATCAGGGCATCGGTCCCGCTCGTTGCGATCTCCTCGATGACGTTCCGCGGGAGGTGTTTGTCGGGGTCCAGTTTCGTCACATGTGCCCAGGTCTTCCAGTTCGCGTGCATGGTGTCACTTCAGATGGCTGATGTAGTCGTGGAGTCTGGCCTTCGGGATGCCGGTGATGGAGGAGACCGCCTCCGCGTCGGCTTCACGGAGCGTCGCGGCGTTGTAGATGCCCGCAAGGTAGAGCCTCTCCACGGTCGCCTCCCCGATGCCCGGAATCGCCAGCAGTTCTTCCCGCCCGCGTTCGAGCGCTGCTTTGGTGACCTTTGCCGGGGTGGGGCGTCCGAGGTACCTGCAGACCATATCCACATGCTTATGTACGGTTTCCGGATTAATGGCGGTTTTGCTTGAGAGGTAGGGGATGGGGAGATAGCAGAAGTCATCGGGGCTCCCGACCTCTCCGGCCAGATACTTCTTCAGGCTGACCGCGGGAACTCCTGCTTCCCGGAGGGTGCGCTCGTTGCAGAGTGCGCGGGCCGCCTCGAGGAGTTCCGTTGCCGCCGCATCGCCGATGCCGGCCTTTTTCAGGACCGCAGGGTCCGCACGGGAGAGCGCGGAGATGTCGCCGATCCCCTGTTCGAGGAGATTTTTGTTGATCTTCGCGTGGCTCCGGCCTTTCCTCGGGGGGACGATCTTCCGGATGAACTTCCGGAGTTCCGATCGGCGCCGGAGGATATCCAGCGCGTCTTTTGCCTCCTCTATGAGTCGTCCGGCCTCATCGCTTCCGACACCGAGGGCGTCTGTGAGGTTGCCGGGCTGCATTCCCGCGATCTCGGAGACCGTGTAGATATGGCGCGCGTGCAGACGCTGCACGAGTTCGTCGGTCATCGAGGGCATCATCCGGAGCGCCTCGACGTTCGAGGCGATGTGGCTGCAGAGCGGACAGCCTATCGTCCACGGGGGGGAGCCTTTCCGGATCAGGCGGACGTGGGAGAGCCCGTGCTCCGGGCAGGTCTCCTCCGTCCGGATCGCCCGTCCCCAGATGCTGCCGGGCAGGCTGATGTTGAACCGGCACTCGGGGTAGCCGGTGCAGCCGATGAACTGGGAGGCGCCGAGGTGTCGGATCCGGAGGTCGCGGCCGCAGACGGGGCAGGGGCCGACGGTATGCTCCTCGGCGGTCTGCTCCATGATCTCCTCGCCGATCTCCTTCTCGTGCTCCTCGAGTTTGTCAAAGACCCGGTGGAGCATCTCGCGGGACTCGTTGACGACGTCTTTATGGGAGCGCTGCTTCTGCTTGATGAGTTGCATGTGCTCTTCAAGCGTCCGGGTCATCTCGGGCTCCGTGATCGTCTCCGCGTGGTTGTCGAGCGCTTCCGTGACGGCTCTGCCGACGAGCGTCGGGCGGAGGGGGTTCCCCTCCACGTAGCGGCGGGAGACGAGTTTGCCGATCACTTCGTGCCGGGTGCTCTTCGTGCCGAGGCCGAGTTCCTCCATCACCTGAATGAGCCGGCTCTGGGAGTAGCGCGCCGGCGGCTGAGTCTGTTTCTCCTCAAGGTTCACGCTTTTAATCGGCAGGCGTTCGCCCGGGGAGAACGCTGGAAGGATATTCTCCTTCGCCTCCGAGTAGGGGTAGACCCGGCGCCATCCGGCGGAGACGAGCCGTCCGCCCGTTGCCGTGTAGGGTTCGCCGGACGCATCGAAGAGGCATTTGGTGGTCGCCCACGTCGCGTCGGGGGAGAGGGTCGCGAGAAACCGCCGGACAACGAGTTCGTAGACCTTCCACCGGTCGGAGCCGAGGGCCTCGCGTGCGGCGGCGCCCGTGGGGTGGATCGGCGGGTGGTCGGTGCTCTCCTTCTTGCCGCGCGTCGGGACCGGACGCCGGTGCTGCTGTACCCAGGCGATATCCGCATCGAACGCCCCCCCCCTGAGCGCTTCAAGGATACCGTTCAGGTTCAGGGACTTCGGGTAGACCGTGTTGTCGGTTCTCGGGTAGGAGATGTAACCGTTCATGTAGAGGTCTTCGGCGATCCGCATCGCGTTCGCCGCCGAGAGGCCCAGGCGGCTTGCCGCGACGATGAAGGCCGTGGTGTCGAACGGCGTCGGCGCCCGGTCGGTCTTCTGCCCCTCTTTTACATCCGTGACCACGAGCGGCTCCTTTGTCCCTGCTTCGGCGGCGAGGGCCGCGTCGTGGTCGGTGAACCGCCCGGCGGTATGCCGCGCCTCCACCGGCACTCCGTCCTTCTCGGTCGCAAGCGAGAGCATCCAGTAAGTCTGGGGGACGAAGTTCTCGATCTCGCGCTCCCGGTCGACAATCATGGCAAGCGTCGGGCTCTGGACCCGGCCGACGGAGAGGATGTTCTTGCCGCCCCGCCGGGCCGCGAGGCTGATGAACCGGGTCAGCGACGCTCCCCACATCAGGTCGACCGTCTGGCGTGCCTCACCGGCAGCCGCAAGCGCGAAGTCGAGGTCGGCCGGGCTCTCGAAAGCCGACCGGATCTCCGCCGGGGTTATCGCGGAGAACCGGGCCCGGTTGATCCTGACCGTGGGGTTCACCGCACGGACGAGTTCGTAGGCCTCCTTTCCGATAAGTTCTCCTTCCGTATCGTAATCGGTGGCGATAGTAACGAGGTCCGCTTTCTTTGAGAGTTTCTGGATGAGGTTGACGATCTTCTTCTCGGTCGGCTTCTTGACGGTGCCTGCATCGATGAGGCTTCGCGGGGTGTGGACCTCGCTACGCCAGTTCGTGTAGCCGGGCTCGAAGTCGACCTCCACCACGTGCCCTTTGAGGCCCACCACCGTCTTTGTGTCGAAGGAATAGGTGGTTACGCTCCCTTCTTTGACCGCCCTCACCTTCTCGTTGCCGGCGAGGATCTGGGCAATCCGGTTTGCCGATATATTCTTCTCTGCGATGATCAGATGCATGGCAGATTTACACCCTGTCTGTATCGATACATTCGGATACGATCCGTCCGAGTTCCCGCGGGTCCGCCCTGCCCCGGGTCTCTTTCATCACCTGTCCCACGAGGTAGTTCAGGGCCCCTTTCTTGCCGGCCCGGTAGTCCTCCACCGCCTGCGGGTTTGCAGCGATCACCCCCTGCACGATGGGAGCGTATTCGCTCCCTGTGGCCTTGCCGAGCCCTTCGCGCTTCATGATTGCGACGGGGCTCTCGCAGGGGCTGCCTCGCGCGCAGGCATCCAGCATCTCTCTGAGCACCTGGACGCCGGCCGCATCAGTGATGGTCTCTGTCTTGAGAAGGCCGAGGAGTTCTCGTATATGGCCGGGCGGGACGGCGGCGATATCCATGTCGCGGTAATTGAGCTCCCCGAGGAGGGTGTCGGCCACCCAGGTGGCGGCGAGGACCGGGTCGATCTCGGCGACTTCTTCGTAGAAATCGGCGAGTTTCGGGTCTCCGGTCAGGGTCCGGGCGTGGTTGAGCGATATGCCGTACTCCGCCATGAACCGGTTTTTCCGGGCGACGGGCAACTCGGGGAGGTCGATTGCCGCCACCCAGTCTGCGACACGGAGCGGCCGGAGGTCCGGTTCCGGGAAGTAGCGGTAGTCGTGCTCCTCTTCCTTGCTGCGGGCGGAGGTGGTGATCCCGCGCCCCTCCATGAAGTGCCGGGTCTCTCGCGTCACTTTCTGCCCGCGCCGGAGCAGGTTCTTCTGCCGGGTCACCTCGAAGGTGAGGGCTTTCTCGACCCCTTTGTAGGAGGAGATGTTCTTGACTTCGACCCGTTCGGACCCTTCAAGGGAGATGTTTGCATCGACGCGGAGGGAGCCTTCCCGGTCGCCGTCGAAGACCCCGAGGTACTCGAGGACCGTGCGGAGTTTATTGAGGAACCGGCGGGCCTCCTGCGGAGACCGCATGTCCGGCTCGGTGACGATCTCAAGGAGCGGGATACCGGACCGGTTGTAGTCGACGAGCGAGTATTTCGATCCGCCTGTGACGTGGACGAGTCTCCCCGGGTCTTCTTCGAGGTGCACCCGGGTGATCCGGACGAGCTTCTCGTGCCCTTCGTCGTCCTCGATCTCGACGGTCCCCGCGACCGCGAGCGGCTTGTCGTACTGGGTGATCTGGTAGGCCTTCGGGAGGTCGGGGTAGAAGTAGTTCTTCCGGGCGAACTCCGATTCTTCCGGAACCTCCATATCGAGGGCTTTTGCCACCTTCAGGCCGTACTCGACCGCTTTTCTGTTCAGGCGGGGGAGCGCTCCGGGAAGCCCGAGACAGATCGGGCAGCAGTGGGTATTGGGCTCGTCGTCCCGGTAGTCCGTTGAGCACCCGCAGAAGAGCTTCGTTGCCGTCGCGAGCTGGACGTGGATCTCGAGTCCGATGATCGTCTTCATGCCCTCACCTCCTGCTCGTAGGCAAAGGCAGCGTCGACGACGCGCTCGTCCTCAAACGGCCTTCCCATCAACTGGAGACCCACGGGGAGACCGTCCACTCTGCCGCACGGGACCGATATAGCCGGGATTCCGGCGAGGTTCGCTGGCACGGTGAGGATGTCGGAGAGGTACATCGAGAGCGGGTCGGTCTTCTCGCCGAGGCGGAAGGCGACCGTCGGCATCGTCGGGCCGGCGACGATGTCTACTTTGCGGAAGGCCCGTTCAAAGTCCTGCTGGATGTTGCGGCGGGCCAGTTGCGCCTTCGCGTAGTACCTGCCAGCGTAGCCGGCCGAGAGGGCGAAGGTGCCGAGCATGATCCGGCGCCGGACCTCAGGCCCGAACAACTCCCGCCGGAGGTCCTGGTAGGCCTCGTGCCAGGATTTTCTGGTGTCGACCGCCGGACCGTAGCGAACGCCGTCGAACCGGGCGAGGTTCGAGGAGGCTTCGCTCGTGCAGATGACGTAGTAGGCCGCGAGCGCGTGGCGCATGCCGGGGATGCTGACCGGCACCGTGCCGGCCCCGAGGTCTTCGAGGACGCCGACGGCGTCCCGGACGGTCTTTGCGATGCGGGGGTCCACGCCTTCGCCGAAGTACTCCTCCGGCACCCCGACCCGGAGACCCGCGATCTCGGCTATGGGTCGGTGGTTGTAGGGTTTATCGAGCATCGTCGAGTCGTGGGGGTCGTAGTTCGCGATCACCGACATCAGTCTTGAAGCGTCCTCCACCGTCCGCGCCATCGGCCCGATCTGTTCGAGGGAGTTTGCATAGGCAATGAGGCCGTGGCGGGAGACCCGGCCGTAGGTGGGTTTGAGGCCCACGACCCCGCAGAATGCCGCGGGGCACCGGATCGAGCCGCCGGTATCGGTACCGAGCGCCATCGGGACGAGTCCTGCAGCGACCGCGGCGGCGCTCCCGCCGGACGACCCGCCGGGCACCCTTGTTTGGTCGACCGGGTTTCTGGTCGGGCCGAACGCGCTCGTCTCGGTGGTGGACCCCATGCCGAACTCGTCCATGTTGGTCTTGCCGACGATTGCGGCTCCGGCGTTCCGGAGGAGTCCCACGACGTGGGCGTCGTACGGCGGGACGTAGCCTTCGAGGATCCGGGACCCGCAGGTGGTCTCGATACCCGCCGTGGAGATGTTGTCCTTGACCGCGACGGCGACGCCGGCGAGCCTACCGTCGGAAAACGGTGCCTCGCGGCAGGTGGTGATGAATGCGTTGTACCGGTCGTCCGGCGAGAAGTCCAGGGTTCCCGCCACTTACATCACCCTCGGTGCTTTTATAAACCCGTTCTCGGTCGAGCCTGCGTTTACAAGGGCCGCATCCTGCGAGAGGCCCGGCCGGGGCTCGTCTTCCCGGAAGACGTTGGCGGTCCCGGCGGCCGGGGCGCTTTCGCCCTCTACGGTGTCGAGGACCTCAAAGTAGTCGAGGATCGCGTTGAACTGGGTGGTGAACTCCGGCACTTCGTCTTTCGATATGCCGATATCTGCAAGTTCTGCTATATGCTCAATATCGCTCTCAGTGATCATATTCCGCCCTACTGATCTCCGTTAAGTACCCTTGTACCGACTTTTTATAACCGTTCCTACGGGTGAGCCGTTGGATTGTCCGCCAGATTCCGCTCCCGTATTGCATCGCTTTCTTATCGGCCCGGGCGATTTCTGCAGGGATATGCCGTTCTGCAACCACCCGTAAGGGATGCTTTCTCACCCCTCCGCGCACCCTCTCGTCCGCCGGGATCACCCGTGCGGCGCGCACCACCCGGGTATCGAGGTAGGGCATCGAGAAATACACCCCGTGGAGCGCCGCCACCGCCTGGTCCCGCGCCCCCTGGCGTCCGAGGTCTGCAAAGTCCCGTTCGAGGTCCGCAGCGAGGTCGGGGGAGGAGAGGTAGCGGGCGTAGCCGCCGAAGAGTTCGTCGGCCCCCTGTCCGGCGAGGACGCGGGTATGTCCGTGCTCTCCCGCCCAGGCGGCGGCGAAGGCGAGGGTCGTTGCAATCGCTGCGTCTACCGGGTTCGTCGGGTCGGGGATGACCCGGACCACCTGCGCGAGTTTCTCCTCGATCTCTTCTTCGGTCGGGGTGACGATCTCGAGGTCAAGTTCCAGCGCTCGTGCGGCCTTTGTCGCCCATGCGATGTCGTGCGACCCCTCGATGCCCACCGTCACACAGGGGAGGCGGGCGAGGTGGGCGATCAGGCCCGAGTCCACGCCGCCGGAGAAGGCCACCACGCCCTCGTCGCTCCGGAGGTCGACCGCGGTGACAATTGCCTCCTCAAGCGTGCATGGCGGGGGATCGGGGAATATCCGGGCGGCCTCGCGCCCGCCGCAGTATATGGTTCCGGGGGGGACCGGGCCGGGCATGATGCCGAAGGCGTCGCGGGCGATGCAGTCGCCCCGGACGAGGAGGAACTCGCCGCCGCACCGGGAAAGAGACTGCGGCCCCTCTTCGAGCATCCGCTCCACGTCTGCTGGGGAGAGCCGCACCCCGTCACGTTCCATCCAGCCCTTCAGGTTCATGATAGACATATCTCGCAATCCGGCATGGTTGCCATGAGGCGACCGGGTACTGCGCCGCCTCAAAAAACGGATCACCGTCAATGTTTGCATCGGCCAACTATAAATATATGCACAATATTCTCTGTGAAATGTGCCCTATTTCGGGGATTTAGGCTGGATACGGCGTTACCCGGCGGAAACGGCGGCCCGGATCAGGCGCAGCGTCACCTCCGGGTGCGCTGCCCGATCCCGGCTGTTCTCGGGATGGATGTGTAATTGACGATATGGCTTAGATCGCGTTTCGCGGAAGGTGTCTGCAGGTCAGAATCCCCTCGGGCCTCTCTGCGCGTTCTTCCTCTCGCACCACACCACTCAGCTGAGAAGGGGTTTCTCGGTTTCAATCGTGTTCGTCGCGAGTTTCTTCTTGCGGACCACAATCATCGTCATTCCACTGTTTTTTACCCTTCGAGCGGCTCTGATGCCCAAAACGGATCTCACGCATTTGCCATACGATATGGGGTTAATTTCTCTCATGTATCAATTATATTAAATTATATAATTTTACAATCGATAAAAGTTAATATGTTTTTGTTACCAAGTACCGATATCCCAACCTACTGGGGTGTTTTCTGTCGTGCCGGAAAAAGTACGAGAGAAGGTGGAAGTTAAAATGAAATTAAAATTGCAGACAAGCCGGGATTCCGCGGTATCTCCCGTCATCGGGGTGATGCTGATGTTGGTGATCACCATCATCATCGCAGCGGTCGTCTCTGCGTTTGCCGGCGGACTGTTTGGGGGAAACAACAAGGAGACCCCGACTCTCGCCATGGACGTAAAGATCGTAAACTCGGGAAATGCCGCGGATAGCGGATTTTTCGCAACGGTTCTCAGTGTTAGCGAACCGACATCGACGAAACAGCTTAAGTTGACGACATCGTGGGTGGCGACGATGAATGCCAATTCCTCCTATGATTCGGGCACCGTACTCGGATCTACTCCGGATGGAAAGGCGTTCGCCGGAGGCAACACAACCGCGGGCAATGTGACAGCCACAGACGCTGTGCCTTACGGGTTCGGCCCGGGAGTGACCGGGGACGTTAATCTGACAACTTACACTGTTAACCAGTCCTTCGGCAACTTCACGCTCATGCCCGGCACCGGGCTGATCGCCGAACCTGCATCGACTTATTCAGGATATAGTCACATTTCCGGAAGCGACCTTGAGAAGGTCCTCGGGACCGGCTGGGAGCAGCTGCGCCCGGGAGACATCGTCACGGTCCGGGTCATCTACGCACCCACGGGGAAAGCGATCTTTCAGAAAGAAGTGACCGTTTCGGGAGGTTAAAATGTTAAAACGAAATGATACTGCAGTCTCTCCGGTGGTCGGCGTGATGCTGATGCTGGTCGTGACGATCATCATCGCCGCAATCGTATCGGCGTACGCCGGCGGAATTGCAAGCGAACAGAAAAAAGTCCCCCAGGCGATGATTTCCGGTACATACAGCATCTCCAACGGGTTCCAGATCGCTCATAACGGGGGGGACGGCCTTGCCCTGCACGATATGGTCTTCGTGGTCAGGAATGGCCCCATGTTCGGGCCGAATCTCGAGCGGAAGACTGCTCAGGTCCTGGATAAGACGCTGATCGCCGACCGCACGGGCCGGTCCCTCGACAACGGTGACGGGACGTCGGAAGTTACCTCGTTCAGGCCAGGAGATGTCCTGTACATCTCCGCCGAGAACGCGACCGGCAGCCGGCTCCAGCCCGGACTTGCGGATGCCGAGCACCTCTGGTTCAGCAACACCACTAATATCGGAAATGCGTTCTCCCTCGAGGTGAGCGATACCGGGGGGAACCTGATTTCGGTATCGGACGTGGTCATCTCACCATAACGGGAAGTCATGGATGCACAAAATTCGGATGATGAAGGAGGACAGAATATGAAATTGGAAAAGGAAACTGCAGTCTCCCCGGTGATCGGCGTGATGCTGATGCTGGTCGTGACGCTCATTATCGCGGCGGCCATCAGCGCGTTCGCGGGCGGGCTGATCGGGAACAACAACCAGGACGTACCGAAACTCGCTATGAACGTAAAGGTCGTGAATTCCGGATACTGGCAGTCGAGTTACTTCAAGGCGGAGGTAACGGGCGTGGACAAACCCATTGATACGCAGGACCTGAAGATCGTGACGTCCTGGTCAAAGACACTCATCAACGGAACCACGATCAACGGGGGGGCGACGATGGTTCCCGGTGAGACGAATTTCAACGTGACGTTCAACATGAATCCCTGGTCCAATTACGAAGAATGGAGATCCGTCTGTCCCCAGGGGTACGGCCCGGGGGTCGGATTGAACGGAACGGAAAGTGCAAATTTCTGGCCTTATGAGAGGAAGCCAGGTGGACCCGAGTATGTACGTGGGCCTGGACCTGGCTTGAAGGCTTCCATGGCTGAACTTGAAGTTGGAAATTTAACGAATTACTCCTGGTTTGGCAATTACCACCTCCAGGCGGGGACGATCATGTTTGCCCGGCCTTTCGGTGGAGACAAAGGGGGCCAGGGCACAGGACAATTGAGTTTTGACGTGGGTTACGGGATAACCCCTTCGGATGAAGGGAACACCGGCGGCGGTAGATATTACTATGCCTATGGTTATTCAGACAAGGGTCAGACTAAAGCCACCTTCAATGAGACCAGTGTCGACCAGATGGAGGCGGTCCTCGGGTCCGACTGGAACATGCTGCGGGTCGGGGATACCGTTAACGTGAAGGTGATCCACGTTCCGAGCGGGCAGGCCATCTGGCAGAAAGATATCGCTGTGGAGGGCTAACCGATGAAACCCATGAATGAATCGGCAGTTTCTCCGGTGATCGGCGTGATGCTGATGTTAGTCGTGACGATCATCATCGCGGCGGTCGTCAGCGCGTTCGCGGGGGGCCTGACGGGCACGGAGACCAAACCTCCCCAGGCAACCATCCAGGGAACATACGGCGTGTCTTCGGATATTCTCCAGCTGTACCATGCCGGGGGGGACGAACTGTCGACGCAAAGGATCATCCTCAAGTTACAACAGAACGACGACGACTTCGGAGGGTACCAGAGCCTTTTCACCCAGGAAGGTAGGGTTGGGGTAGGGCTGCACATCCTGAACAAATCCGAGATCAGAAATTCAAAGGGGGACCCCTGGCTTAATGCAACGACCGGTCAATCCACGGTCCCCGTATTCCGGCCGGGAGAGACGATGTCCTATAACGCAGAAATTAGCACACAGCTCGGCAGCGACGCCGTCGGGAAGTCCCTGTTCCTCGAAGTGGTCACAACCGACGGAACGCTGATCTCAAAGAGCAAGGTGATGATCGGCCCATAGGAGAGAGATCATCCTCAACAATTTTTAATTTCAGGAACGGTTTTCCTGGTAACCATTATCTTTTGAGTTAGCGTGATGCGAAGAACGAGAGAAGGATGAGGTTCAACACCGCTCAATTCCTTAACATTATTGTAAGATGAACGAAGCGTCCGATCCCTTCTGGAAGACCGCCGGGGATGCCCGGCAGTATGACGAGTTCACCAGAACGACGTTCGCCGTAATCTACCCGGTCATCGCCGGGCAGGTCCTGGAACGAACCGGGATTTCACGCGGCACCTGCCTTGACGTTGGGTCCGGGCCGGCCCCGCTCGCAATCGCCCTTGCCCTCCAATCGGATTTCCTGGTCACTGCCCTCGACATCTCGCCCGGGATGCAGTCGCTCGCTGCCCGGAATATCCGTGACCGGGGGCTTGAGGGCAGGGTTATCCCCGTGCTCGGCGATGTTCGCGCGATCCCTGCAGACGGGGAAACGTTCGACCTCGTGGTGAGCCGTGGTTCTTACCATTTCTGGGAGGATCTCCCCGGGGCGTTCCGGGAGATCTACCGGGTCATGAAACCCGGCGGCATGGCGTATATCGGCGGGGGATACGGCAGCCCGGAGGCCAGAGAGAGCGTCCTTGCTGGCCGGAAGGAGCGCGGGATCGTGGACGACCCGGACAACCCGTCCAGGCCGCGGTTCCGGAAGTTCCGGCCCGGGGAGATCGAAGATTCGATTGAAGCCGCCGGGATCGGGGATTACCGGATCATCAACGATGATTCCGGTTTCTGGATACTGTTCGGTAAATGATCCCGGTCGCTCCGGGGGATATTCCGCGCGAAGTTTTTCCCCGGGCTTACGCTGTAAAAACTGATTCTCAAACGAGACGTCCGATACCGGTCTACTGTTCTTCAAGGCACCCGACGTTGTACTTCCTCTGGTGCTTCCGGAGAGCCGTCTCCATATCCGGCGCGTTCATCACATCATATTCGAACCGTGCCGGGTCGCTGATGGCAACGGACATCGCAACATTGATCCCGTTCTCAAAGAGTACGTCCGGGATCAACTGCGCACTCGAGCCGTAAAGCGCACGGATTCTGGCATGTTTCGCGTACCCGACGACTTCTTCAAAGGTGCCGTTGACGAGCGTAGAACCGGTGATGATGGCAATATCAGCATCGTTAAGGACTTCTTTGTTTTCCCCGGCCGGGTGGACCATGATACCGGCCGGCCCGTACGTGATCATGTCGCCGACAATCGTTGTCCGGAATGTCTCCGGCGGCCTCTGGTCGGTGACGTGCAGTTCGCGGCACCTTCCCGCATAACTCTTCACCAGCCCGCCGTACCCGACGATGACCATCGTATCGTCGTTTTTTACCATGTCCTTGATATCGAGTCCCACAGAAAATCCCTTAGAGACGAGCATGTCATCGGTGACAAACGGCTGGGAGATTGCATTGAGCGCAGCAAGAGCAACGGAACGCCTGCCGATACGGGGATCGTCAAGGCCCGCGGATGCAACCTCGAAGAGGGGTCTCCCGACAAACGATCTCAAAAAATTCAGGTCCTGCATGGTTTCTTCGGTGCCATAGAGTGGGTTGTTGTCCACAAAACTCATGGCAACCCCAGAGCACCCGCCGGTCCCGATCACAGCATTCCAGCCCGGGTTGAGACCGAAGTTCCTCACCGTCGGTTCCGGCAGGTCGAGCCTCCGGTATTCGGCGAGGAGTTTTACGTACGCCTTTTCAAGAATTGTTGCGGAAGTATCGTGTATCATTGTCCTGATCTCTGAAGTCCCGGTTACCGGGAGTTACCTGCTTCGTGGAACATCGTACCAGGCGAAAATCTGGTGGGAAAAGGAAGGGTGATCCCATACCCGGATCACCTTCAGTCCGCCTCTGTATAATACGATCCCCGTGCGCAATTGCCGCACATGATCGTCTCTTCCGTCACGATCTCCTTGTCGTCCAGGATCATTTCGCCGCATCTGCTGCAGCGAGCCCGGTGCTTTGGGAGGCCGGGAAGGTCCCCGTCCGGGATCACGACCCTGACTTTCTGCACCCTGAAGAGATCGTCCTCCGGTGCGTCACGCAGAATTTTTCCTGCTTCTTTCATTGCTTCGGGACCGGATTTCTCTGTCCGCTTCTTCTCCAGGACCGAGACCCTGACGGCATCCTGTGTCGCGAGGTTGATGAACGTGGCGGCAAACTTGCCGTAAGGCAGGTATTTTAGAGTACGATGACCGAGTGAGCACCCCGTGATCGCCTGGATTGCATCCGCAATGCAGCGATCGATCTCTACGTACACGATAAGATCTCTGTTTCTTATCATCGGGTCCATGTGGAGCTCCCGCATCCCGATCATCGTCATCCGGGTCCCAAGTATGATCCCGGCGCACATATCGCCGTGGAACTCTTTTGCCCGTGCCAGAAGGAGATCGATGTCAGCCATCGTTTCTCCTGGCTCCTGTCATCCGTTCCAGCAACTTCATGGTGTATATATCTCGGGCGAGTAAACAAATAATTTTTGATATTCCAATAAAGTTAAATAAATATCCTTATTTGTCCGGGAGTGAAACCAATATTCAGTCCATTTCGCGCCCGACTGCTCATAGGCGAAGAACTGGACCCCCGAATCCATTGGGGTGACTGGAATGAACGAGGATATTGTACAAAACAATGAATTAGACGGAATGTCGGTGTACAAAGAAACTGTACAAAAGAGTGGATTAAGCAGAATAACAAAGTATTTCTCTTTGCGCGACTGGGGAGTGATCCTCCTTCTTGCGTTCCTCGCATTCGCGACGAGCAGTTACGGGCTTCCCCATATCCTTCCGGGAGGGACTGCTCCGGGGCTGGTCCATGGATTCTTAAAATTACCCGGCCCGGGAGCGGGTATCTTCATCAGCAGCGCCTTTGTCTGCCTCTGGTTCGTCTTTGGCCTGCTCGTGACCAGAAAATTCTGGACCGCGATCTCCATGGCCGTCCTGATCGTGGTCTTCCGGCTAGGAGCCGGACTGGTCACAGGGACCACACCGCGCTTAGACCTCCTGTTGATCGTCGTTGCGATTATCATCTCGTGTATCGGGCTTCTTCCCATCGAGAAAAAACCCTGGCAGAACATCTTCCCCCTGTTTATTGGAATCATGGGGGTCATTCCCCTCGTCCTGATGCTGACCGGGAACGCCAAGATGGGCGAGAGCGGAGCAGTTGCAACGGTTTTCCCCCTGGGGTATGCCGTGACCGGGATTCTCGCCCTCGCCCTCGCAGTCATCTGCTGGTTCTTCCCGATGAAGTACGTTGCCGGTGCAGGATTGGCTGAAATATTTTACATCGTCTATTGCTGGCTTTTCAACGGGAAAAGCGGTTTTGCGACCTGGGTCCCGGTACCGGCTGCAATCCCCGCCCTGCTCGCCTTTGCCCTGGTCTGCGGGGCAGTGATGGCGTTCCTGGCGTACTGTGTATACGTTCTTTTCCAGGCCTATCGGGGAGAAGGCCCGCTGGCACAGTTTAACCAATGAAGGCAGGAGGGATCAAATGACGCAACTGCTTTGGGATGTGCGCCAATGACCGGAAAAAAGGTGAAATCAACCGGATATTTCTCCTTCGGGGAACTGGGGTTCATCACTCTGCTCTCTGTACTTGCCGTTTTCAGCGGTACGTATGCGCCGGAGTATCTTCTGCCCGGCGGTAGCATTTCCGGGTTCGTCCACGGGTTCCTGATACTGCCCGGCCCGGGAGCGGGTGTGTTTGTCTTCGGGGGCATTCTGTGCTTCTGGCTTGTGCTCGGCCTTCTCCTCATTAAAAAAACGGGAACCGCGGTGGTTATGTCGCTGCTGATTGTCGCCATCGACCTCCTCATTGGAACGCAGGCTATCAGCATCCACGCAATCGACGTGATAGTACTCGTCGCTGTGATCATCGAGGTACTGATCAGGCTCCCCCTCAAGGACACTCCACTGAAATATGTGACCCCCGCGTTGCTGGCCGTGTTTGGTGCGACAACCCTGCTCCTTTTCCTTGCCGGACAGGCCAAGATGGGAGAGAACGGTGCGCCGGCTACCTCGTTTCCACTCGGTTACGTCGTTATCTCGCTCATTGCTCTCTGTTACGCAGTGATCTGCTACCGCCACCCGGCAAAGTATCTAACTGCATCCGCCATTGCCAACATGTACTACCTCCTTCACTTCTGGCTGTTCTGGGGCAGTTCATTCGCAGGAAGATTCCCTGTAACTCTGGATATCATTCCGGTACTGTTCTGCGTCGCCGCAGTCGGCGGAGTGCTATCTGCATCTGGTGCATATGCAATCGATCTTCTCGTGAAGGTATACAGCAAAACAGAGGATAGCCCGGTGCATGGTCAATGAGGAATATTTATCTTTTTGTAAAAGTTATGTATATTTATGAAACCAAGGGAGGTGAACTCGCGTGTGCATACCCGTAATTCTTCCTGAAGCGGCGATCGGCCTTGCGGCGGCCCACATCCTGGGTGTCGGACTGATTGCAGGAATCGTGGTGATAAACTCCAATGGTGTAAGGAGGGCAATGGGTGCTCTTCTGGGCATCGGGGAAGATCCAAGGACGGAGCCGGATATCGTCCATGCCACGAAGGCACCGTAAGATACAGTATGTCAGTTTATGACTATGCAGTACCTCCGATCCTGCAGCTGGAACCCACGACGGCCTGCAACCTTAATTGTCCGTTCTGTTTGCGCAGTTCCCTGAATCGATCGGAGGAATTCATCTCTTTTGAGGTGTTCCGAAAGATAATCGATGCCTCGAAGAGTCGGTTCCTAACACTCCATGGGTGGGGGGAGCCGCTCCTGCATGCAGATCTTCCTGAGATGATCTCCTACGCTTCCGGAAAGAAAATGTCTGTGAATTTTACTACGAATGCGACGTTGTTGCCCGGAAGAACAGACGAACTCCTGAACGCCGGACTTGATGCGATCGCTTTTAGTTTTCCCGATTCACACATGTTTAGGTCGATTATCGAGAAAAATGTCAGCGGATTTATTCGGGAGCGATCCGCCAGAAACCAGAAATCCCCGAAGACGTACCTGAACATTGCCCTTATAGAGGGTAATGCGGGTTGTATCGAGGAGGGGCTTGGTCTTGCCCGCGCGACCGGAGTTGATGCCGTGAACTTCGAACGCTCCTTTCCGTGGAATGACGGCCAGACGAAATCGGAAAAAGACCTTTTTGCCTATATTAAAACTGCCGCAAAAAAAACCGGGTGCAGGGTGACCTTGCCGGTGGTTCACTCCCGGCCCTGCCCCCTCTTCAGGCTAACCCTTTTTGTCAGATGGAACGGGGATGTTGCTCCTTGTTGCTACCGTGCCGATCTTTCGCTCGGGAATCTGTTGGTGGATAACCTGGCAACGATCCTGAAGAACAGGAGAGTATTTCAGAAAAAAATGAACCTTGACCCGGTATGCCGCACGTGCCGGGTGTAACGTTTGTTCCTGCATGCGGTGACGTACATCCGGATTAAAACTGTTCACTCCCCGGCGGCGGGGAGATGCCGGGCTTTACCGGAGAATGAGGTGCGGGGAACCGGCCCCTGCCCGCACTCTGCCACGCTTCACTGAGCCTGCATTTTCAGGGCTGTTCTTTCTGCAGGTTCTTCCTTATCTTTTTTGAAGCCATGACGGGACGCTTGCAACCTCAGCAGATCCTTCTACCCTGCAACGATCCTGGGATTCAGCAGGGAATATGCCTGTTCTAAAACGAAGTACTGGGAGAAGAGGTCTGACTCTTGTGGGGCGATAGACGGATTTTCACCGTCGGGATAGCCGGGTATGCGCACTCACCGGGCGGAGACGACGACCCGGACCCGGCGTAGCGTCACCCCGGGTACGTCGCCCTCGAAGGAGAGCATCGCTGTGCCCTCTTCAGAGGGGATGTAGTTGATATTGGTGTAGGTCTCGTTCATCTCCTGCAGCCTCCTGTTGCACTTCTCCAGCAGTGGTGCGTTCAGCGGGACCGGAAGAGTCGTGTTGATCGCGATCTCCAGCGTGGAATCGGCGAGGGTGATCGGTATCTCCTCTACCGACGCATCCAGAGAAAGCGTCGCCACACCGCTCCCGCTCGTGAAGGCGTGCTCCCCGGCTTCGAACGTCACGAGCGTTATCCGGACGGCGGTGCAGGCGCCCCCCCGTGTGCCCTCGGGCTCGATATCGATGAGCGAGGCGGCGAAACTCGAGTTCTCTGCTAACACCCTGCTGACTTCATCCATATCCGCGTACTCGAGCGGCGTCCGGAGCCCCCCCGCCCCGGTGACGTTGGTGTAGCCGTACTGCCAGGTATACCCCTGGTCGCGCCAGAAGTTGCCGTTCGGGGTGTAGGAGAAGTTCACAAGGCTGCAGTTGTAGGGAGGCTTCCCGTCCAGGGTCACGTTGGCAAGCGTGCCTCCCGGGTCCACCCGGAGCGTCCCCGCCGACCTGACCGGGTCGAGGCCCGTCTCGCCCCCGCCGAGGGGGATGCGTTTTGAGAGTTGCAGGTCCCGTTTGAGCGCCGCGGCGGTGGTCATGTCCGACCCGAACGCAAGGAACGACTCCTCGACCGCGTGCAGGTGCTCCACCTCCGCCTGCTGCTTGAACGAGGGAACGACGACGGCGTTGTAGGCCGAGAGGAACGTCACCAGGACGACGAGGAGGAGCATCGCCGCGACGACCGGTGCGACGGCGCGTTCGTCCATTCACTTCACCTCCCCGCTGAAGAGGACCGCGCGCGGCGTGACGAGGCGGACCTGCTTGTCGCCGTCCTGGTATGGCACGGTGATGCTGCTCCCGATATCGAAGACCTGCTTCTCCGGCGGCGAGAGGGTGAAATTGCCGAGGGGATACGTCCGGGTCGAGTTGGTGTCCGCGACGATGACCTCGAGGTCTTTCGCCTGGACCCAGTCGCCGCCCTTATGGTAGAGCGTGATGTTATTATCCGTCATGTTGGTGGTCATCATGACGGTGACCGTCGGCGCCCGCTCGGTGGGGAGGAAGTTCCCGAGCGATGCGGCGAAGACGGCGATGAGGAGGAGCACGAGGGAGATCATGAGCATCTCCCCGACGACTTCGGATACCGCTTCGTCCTTCATACCCCGCCCCCTCCGATGAAGACAATGAAGACCACGACCGTCGCGATGAGGAAGACGATGGTGTGCTTGAACCCGGACAGGATGCTGTTTGCGCTGAGCTGACCTGCCATGATGCCGGAACTTGCTCCGAGGACGATGGCGATGTGGAACATATCGGCCACGTTCCCGGCGATATCCAGGGAAACGTTGAACGCCGTGAAACTCGCCACGAACCGGGTGTTGAGTTCGAGGGCGGTGTAGAGGTAGACGCCGAAGGAGAGGTAGACGACGGCAACGTAGGTGAAGGCCGAGTTGAATCGCTCCCTCTTCATCTTGAGGTAGTGCTCGAAGTCGCTGATGGCGACCATAAGGGTCTCCCGCAGATGGTCGGTGATCTCGCTTGCCTTCACCACGAGCGAGATCGCACGTTTCACCGAGACAAGCCCGATCCGCTCCTCCATCCGGACGAGGGCGTTGCTGATGCTGACGCCCCGCCGGATCTCTTCGGAGGTGATCTGCAGTTCCGAGCTCAGGAGCCCGAGTTTTGTGTTTGCAATCCGGTGGATCGCCGACTGGAGCGTCATGCCGATGTCCTTCATGTCGGCAAGTTCGCGCAGGAACTCCGGCATCTGACGCTCGACGTTGTTGACGTACCACCGCCTCCCCTCGTAGGCGATCATGACGGGGAAGAGGGAGACACAGATGATGATGCAGACACCGACTTCCAGGGTGTATGCCGGGAACCACTCATCGAGGCGGCCGAGCAGGAGCAGAGCGGCGGCGACGGCGCCGCAGAGCATCGCGAGCACGAGGCTCCAGTCGTAGTTCGATATGTAATGGCGGAGCGGCCGTTTCAGCGCCTTTATCATCCTGAGGGCACGGTTCCGGCGCCGCACGGTCTGGAGCAGACGCTGGTCGACTTCCCCTCCCGGCTCCGGGACGTCGAGGCGCTCCCGGTCCCCGACCTCCCGCCGGCTGATCTGGAGGTTCTCCGCGGGGAGGAGGATATACAAGATCCCGATCATCACCATCGCCCCGATGGGGATGCCGAAGGTGATCAGCGGCATCCAGTTCCCGAGGTCCCCTTGACCGGCGAGGTTCTGAGAGAGGATCATGATCATGATGACGATCGGGCCGGCCACGAACGCCGTGACGTAGACTTCGGCCATGATCTCGATGGTCTGGAGCGCCATCTCCTGTTCGCGCTCCGCGACATCCCTGAAGAACCCTGAGCGTGCCGCAAGGAACTCGGTGATGTCTCCTCCGCTGTCGGAGAGGAGGGCGAGGTCGTTGAAAAAGTCGGCGAGGTTCGACGACGGGGTGGTGCGCTGGAGGTTCTTCATCGCCGTATTCAGGTCTTCTCCGAAGAACTCCACGTCGCGCACGATCATGCCGAACTCTTTTGAGACCTCTCCGAAGAGGTCCATCTCCTCGTAGACCTTCCGGATGACCTCGTAAAGGGTCATGGTGGTGGAGAGGGCTTCCATGTAGGTGATTGCATAGGGGAGGTCGAGGTCGATCTTCGTCTTCCTCCCCTGTGCGACGAGAATGGGGTAGCAGTAGAAGGCGCCGGAGATCCCTATCGTCAGGAGGAGGAAGAGGATGATCTTTGTGACGGCATCGGGAACGACGGAGAAGAGAAGGATTCTGTACCCTGCGTAGGTCAGGTAGGCGATGCCCGCGAGGTACACGGCTGCCGCACCGACGACGGCGAGGACGGTCCACCGCAGGTAATCGCGGTACGGGACGGGGATGTGCGCCATGCGCAGCGCCGTCCGGAGCTGGTTTCCGTCCGGCAGGAGCGTGTTACCCGAAGTTTGCATCTCTCTCTCCTCCAAATGCGGTTATCCGGCGGATCAGGCTGTCCACGTCGGTACATCCCTCTGTGCGCATCCGTGCGAGGAAGTCCGCGCGGCGCGCAAGTTCTTTCTCCAGTTCATCGTCGGACCATCCGCGGCTTCTGGCGATATCTTCGAGGACCCGCGACCTGCTTGCTTCCCGGCAGAACCGGTCGGTGTGGGGGTCCCAGCGGTAGAGGCAGTCGTGGACGATCTCCCTCCCCCGCTCGACCCGGATCTCGTGGAGCGAGTCGCAGCGTCTGGCGGTTCCGCCGTCCAGGTAGTGGAGGGACTGGATGACCATCAGGTCCAGTGCCCCGAGCATCGCGACCGGCACATTGATCGGGTCGCTCACCAGGCGGTTGATCGCCTCGTCGATGCTGCCGGCATGGAGGGTCGAGAACGTCGTATGCCCGGTGTTCATCGCCTGGAAGAGCGTCTGGGCCTCGCGGCCGCGGACCTCTCCGACGATGATGAACTCGGGACGCTGGCGGAGCGCCGCTTTGAGGAGGGCGAACATGTCGACGTCCCCTTTCGAGCCCCTGACGTTGATCTCGCGGGTCTGGGTCGGCAGCCAGTTCTCGTGCGGGAGCTGGATCTCGCGGGTGTCTTCGATGGAGACGATCTTTGCATGGTGCGGTATGAAGAACGAGATCGCGTTCATCGTCGAGGTCTTGCCGCTCGCCGTCCCGCCGACGACGATCATGCTCTTGCGGTTCTCGACGGCAAGCCAGATGCACGCGAGCACCTCAGGGCTGTAAGTCCCGTACTCGATGAGGGATACGGGAGTCATCGGGTCTTTGCGGAACTTCCGGACGGTGAACGAGCTCCCTCTGGTGGAGACGATGTCGGAGAACGTCAGCTGGATACGGGAGCCGTCGGGGAGCGATGCATCGACGAGCGGCGTCGTGAGCGAGATCTGACGATCTGCCTTCTGGGCGATCTTGAGAACGAACCGGTTCAGTTCGTCACCCACAAAACTGATGTTCGTCGGCATGCTCTCGTAGAGCCGGTGGTAGACGTAGACCGGGATGCCGGCGCCGTTGCAGCTGATGTCTTCGAGGTAGTCGTCGTGCATCAGGGGATCGATCCTGCCGAAACCCTGGAAGTTGCGTCTCAGGTAGTAGTAGAGAACCTTGATTCGGTCTTCGGTCAATCCGGATGCGAACCGCCGCAGGATCGGCACCACGTCGTCGTAAGCAAGGTCGATCTCGTTCTTTTCCCGGGGTGAGTCAAAGAGGAAGACGTCGCGTATGTAGTCGTTGGCCTCGTTGAGGAGGATGTACTCCGAAGGTTCCAGCGTGGGCTCGAAGACCTCGTATCTCAGGCCTGAACTTTTGTCCCTGGTGACGACGGCGTACGAGAACCCCGGGTCCAGCCAGTAGGTCTTGACCGTGCCGTTGCCGACGGCGGGGAGGGTCGGGCTGCCGGGGGCAGATGAGACGCACGTGTGGTCCCGCCGTATCCTGATGCGTGCAGCCAGTGTTTCAAGACTTTTGGGTATCCTGAACGGAGACCTCGTGGTTGAGGGGGTCTCGCCTTCCCCGTTCGTCTTACTTTTGTTCTGGCGCCGCAACACTTCAAGCCCCTGTCTATGTATTATAATTTACTTTACCTATTTGTTAATCATTTGTTTTCGTGTGGCCCCCGGTACCTTCTCCGGTGCGACGACAACGGCGGTTCGGTTCGCACGACTGCCGTGCAGGCATGCTCCCGACTAGAAGGATGCGTTTTCTGATCTTATTGATCAATTGTAATATTTATTATATAAACTATGCCTGATCGTAATACTTGTGCCGATTCATCGGAGAGCCTAAATGATGGGGTCCGGATGAGGTAGGGCCGTGCAGGTGATATCCTCTGCGGTGAATGCCGTTCTGCTGGTCACCGTGGGCGTCGTCGTCGCGAACATCCTCGCGGAGACGGGGATCTTTTCCCGGCTTTCGTCGTTCACCGGGCCGCTCTGTCGGGTCTCCGGCCTCTCCGACGCGTGCGTCCTCTCGATCGTCGCGATGGGGGTCAACGCCACGGCGGGAAAGTCGATGCTCGCCGAGTACTACCGCGACGGGAAGGTGGCGGAGCGGGAGGTGCTCCCGTTTCTCATCACAGGCGCGTTCCCGGTGGTGTTCGGGGAGTCGCTCTTCCGCGTCCAGCTCCCCACGGCCCTGGTCCTCCTCGGCCCGGTTGTCGGGGGGATCTACACCGGGCTGAACCTCTTCTCAAGCGGCATCCAGGCGCTTTTTGCTCTCCTCTACAGCCGCCGGTTCCTCGCGGGCCCTGGCCGCGCGCCGTCTTCCGTCCCGTCGCCAGCACCCGCGGCCGCTCTTGCGCTCAACCGCGGGGTCGTGCTTGCCGGGTGCAGGAAGGCGGTCCCGACGCTCCGTCGGGTCGTCCCCATCACCCTGGCCGCGCTGATTGCTTTTGCCCTTCTCTCCGCAACGGGGGTCATGGACGGCGTCGCCGCTGCGTTCGATCCGCTCCTCCGGGCCGCCGGCCTCCCGGGAGAGAGCGCCGCGGCGCTCGTGGCCCAGTTCATCCACTTCTCGGCGGGGTATGCGATCGTTGCGTCCTTGCTCGGCGGCGGCATTCTCACGCTTGAGACGGCGCTTGTGACGCTTGTCCTCGGGAGCATGGTGGTCGTCACCCTGATCTACATCAAGTACTCCGTGCCGCTCTACCTCTCGCTCTTTGGCCGGTTCGGCGTCAGGGTCTCAATCGCCACCTACGCGGCGAGCATGGCCGCGAAGGTGGTCACGGTCGCGCTGGTGATGGTTGTGTTCTGAGGGGCCGGGTGCCGGGGGATGCTCGCGGGGTGTGCCGTCCTTCGTCGGAGAGCAGGGGTGCAAGAACGATCCCGGGAAACCCGGCAACTCGCATGCGAAAGGCGGTACCTATTTAGCGCTACATCGAACTCTTCTGTCTCATCAGCCTCACATAGCGACGGACGGTGTTTCTGAAGAAACCGGGAGGCCGCCCTTCAGGCGCGTCCGGCGTTCATCGGCCGTGAAGGCCAAAAAAGAGAAATGAGTGGTGCTTCGCCCCGATTACGGCTCGATCTTCACCTTGGTCTTGGCGAATACCTTCCCGTTCTGGTCCGAGAGCTCCACCCAGAAAGAGTTGCCCTGATTGGCCGTGCTGTTCAGACGATAAGCCGAACCCGCTCCGGGCTGCAGGAAAGAGTATTCATGGTACGGCGGCAGAATATAATGCCGCTCCCCGACCTTGAACGACTTCACGCCGGTGTAGCCCTCTGGCCGGAGCCAGTAACTTCCATTCAGAGGGCTTCCGGTCAGACCGGTAGTGTCCTTGTCGCTGATTGTTGACTTGTTCACCACCCAGACCATGTGTTCGGAGTTTCCGAACGAGTCCGACAGGCGGACCATCACCGTCGTACTGAAGGTGCTGATGTCGTCCGGGCCCTGGTTCTCGATCCACATGCCTCCGGTCTGGCTGTAGCCGGCATCGATCACCACGTTCGGGGCCTTATCGCTGGCCCCGGTGATCCCAGCAAAGGCGGAGACGACCGCGGCGATAATGATCGTCACGACGAGCATCAGCATCACGCCGACGACCGGCGAGACCGCTTCTTCATGTCTTTGCTTGCATGACATGACTTATCCCTCCTCCACCACGACGTCTTTGTCGAAGATCACTTTCTGGGACGGGACGTGGATGAGCTTGACGTTCACGACGCCCCCGGGCCGGAGCTCATACCAGTCCGGGCCAAGGATGGCCATCATGGCATCGACGCCGGACTCACCCGGCCCCAACCCATAACTCCCGGTCGAATACTGATATCTGGTGTCCGGAGAGACGCCGTATCCGCCCGTGCTCGTACCCCAACCGGCAGCCGTGTTATGCAGCCGTGTCCCGGCCATGAGGGTGTAGTTTCCGTAGTGCTGGTCAGTGTGATAATTCCCCGAATACGCGGTCTGGTTCACTCCGGGCCCGAACCCGAGCGGAGAGTTATAACTATAAGTTGAGTATGCAGTATTCGGTACTGTTGAGGGGCCCGTGACGACCGTCGACAACGAGGTTCCGTTGCTCCGGGTCCACGTCGTCACCAGTTTGAGGTCCTTCGTGGGAATCGGCTGGTCGGTGGCTACGCAGAGCAGGTCGAAGGTGCTCGTCCCCCAAGCCCCGGAGTTGGCGATCCGGGCCTCGAAGGAGGCTGCCGGCGCCTTCTCCTGGGTGCTCGCGAGCCCCCCGGCGAAACCCGAGACGACCGCGGCGATGATGATCGTCACGACGAGCATCAGCATCACGCCGATGACCGGCGAGACCGCTTCATCGTTCTTTTTTCTCACATTAGTCATTGTTTATCCCTCCCTCAACTCGTCGCCACCGTGAATTCCGGCACTGGAATCTGTCCGGAGCTGATGAGCTTCCTGCTGTTCTTGTCAATCAGGTCGTAGGTGAGCACGTCGCCCTGTTTGATCGGGAACGGGTAGGCTCCGCCCTGCTGGTGCCAGCTGATGTACTGACTCCCAGTCTTCGCGCCGTAATCGGCGTGGAGCACAAACCGGTCGCCAGGTGCGATGACGATATTCTCCCGGTCTGAGTACTTCTCGAGATACTTGTTCCAGTCTTTGCTCCATCCGGGGATCAGCGATTTATCTCCGATCGTCCCAAAGTTGCCCTGGGACGTGACCAGGTCCGGCCCATCCTGCGGCGTGAGCGCCCGCGAGATCAGCGAACTCACCTGCGGCTCGCTCAGTTTGCCGAGACGCAGTTCGACCATGTCGAGGTTGAGCGGGTCCCCGCCCTTGTGCTCGAAGGTCACGTAAATGTCGGCAGCGGCACCGGTTCCCTGGTCTGGCTGCGCAATGCCCTGACCAAATGTACTGGTTGCGTCGGTGTCAATGACGCCTTTCACGACGAATTCGGTGGGAACGACGGAGGCCTGGGGCGCCTTCTGGACGTCACCGGTCATGCCCCCGGCAAACGCGGAGACGACTGCGGCGATGATGATCGTCACGACGAGCATCAGCATCACGCCGATGACCGGCGAGACCGCTTCATCTTTGGTTAGTAGGTGTTTCATCCCTTTTCACCCCTGCAGCGTGATGGTCCTGTCCAGGATGTACTTCCCGCTCGGCACGTGGAGCAACTTGATCTCCAGCTTGCTGTTCGTCTGGACGCTCTCCGTCAATGCCGCGATTCCGGCATCATACGCCACATCATCCCTCGGATACGGATCGGCGATGAGACCGACGAAGTTCGCAGTATACCCGTTGTGGTAGGTCCGCGCGACATCCCCGGGTAACCAGACAGCCTCTCCGAACCAGGCAGGATTTGCCACCTCTTGACCGGTCTCATTGAATCCGACAATGGTCCAGTTGGAGGAGCCAGAGGGTATGGTGGCATTGTTCTCCGGGTTGCAGGGATACGCGTACTTCTGCGGGTCCGTCAGGTGCGGGCCGCGCGAGTAGAAGTACACACCGCCGGGACCCGTACCTCCGGCCGCCAGTGGCGACGTGGGCGTCTGCACATGCTTGATCACGGTCCCGTTCGGGAGCGTCAGGAAAGTGATGAACTGGCACTCCTTTGTGCGGATCGGGTCGCCCCCCTGGTGCTCGAACGAGATGTCAAAGTTATCGCCGACGTATCCGGTCTTCACCGCGATGCTTGCCTGCGGGGTCTTCTCCTGGGTGCCCGCGAGCTCCCCGGCGAAACCCGAGACAACCGCGGCGATAATGATGGTGACGACGAGCATCAGCATCACTCCTATCACCGGCGAAACGGCATCTTCGGCTACATGCTGTTCTTTCATGTTTTCAACTCCCTTCATTTTTTTTAAGATCTGGTAATACAGATCGATCGATCAATAACATTAAGTAGCATATTAATGTTGTTATTTAACAAAAGTTTCCGGAGTACTGCTCCGGGGAAGGGGGTGATCCAGAACCTCCTGTATCCGCTCCGGGATGTTCCGGTGCGGCAGTCGCCGAAAAGGGTTTACGCAGTACAGGCTGACGTCTCCCTCTCCAGGGGAGAAACCGGGTTCACATCACCGGGAATTTTCTAAAGGGGTCGTCCCTAAACACCTCTGCCGGGAGGGGGACACCCACTCAAAACTCTTCGAGTTTCTCCCGCTCCTGCCCTTCGGCCAGTCGTTCCTTGAAGACTTTTGATCTTCTCGAACTCCAGACCCGCACCTTCGGTACTCCTGCTCCGTTCCGTTAGAATGCCGCACCCTTCAGTCCATCGCCCTTCGCGCCTATCGGTGCTCCCGCTCACTGCATTCACGGCTTGAAACGCTTCGAGTTTCTCAAGTTCCCTTTGGTCGCTCTCCCCGGTCCCAGAGTCAAAGAACCCCGGTTTTCCCAGTATCCGTGTGTCCTCGGGAGCAAAGCTCAAGCACTGCTGGAAAATTTGTGCCTATATCGCCTCCCCTATGCCGTGATGGGCAGAACGTCTCGGCCGTCGATCTGCCAGCCTCACAGCGCCCCGGAGCCAAGGGTAATTTCCGAACATAGATAGGCAGGGACGTGTACGATATCAGTATGACCCCGTGCGCTTCAGGCACCGTGGGAGGAACATTCCATGGACCTTCATTCTGATAAATTCTTTCAGGAACGCCTCTCCGGGGAAGTAACTTTATGGCTCCCCACCGCCGTCGTCGTTGCCGCCGCTGTAGCCCAGGCAGGATTCGTTGGCCTCTTCATCTCTTCCATCAACCGGCTCATTCCTTACCAGGGTCTCCTGGACCCGGCCATGCCGGTGGTGCCGATCTCATGCCTCATCACCGAGTGCGTCATCTGGGTGCTTCTGGCCGCTTACTTCTGGATCTTTTCACCGGGACCTGCCGGAAGCCCCCGGCAGGGATTCTTCAGGAAGGCTCTCGCCGTCTCGGGGTACGGGAGGGTTCCGGTGGTTGCAGGCTACATCATCCTCTCGGTCCTCTTCGCAGTTGTCTGGCCTATGGCTGGGATCGCTCCTCCCTCCGGGGAAAAATACTCCGAGTACGTGGATGCCGAGGCCGATATGAGGGCGTACCTGGACCCGCAGAACTCATCTGAGATGCAGAAGGCTCACGAGTTGCTGCCGCATGTAATATCGCTGCAACGTGAGGCGCGGGAAGAGGCGCTCGCCGGCTACAATCAGGTCATCGATCAAGTGAAGCAGAGCACGATCATGATTGCGTTCTTTGCCGTTGCAAAAGGGCTGCTGGTAATCTTTATACTCTGGGGCGGGGCGATCATGGCGTTCGGCCTGAAGCAGGCCGCAGGGATCTCCATGAAGGCCGCGGCGATCCTGATGGCGGTTCCCGTGGGCCTGCAGATCCTGCTGCTCGTCATGAGCGGACAGATGCCGTAGAACCGAAAGGATCGAAAGTCGCGGTAGGAGGATCGACACGGTCCCTCGACGAGAGGAGGATAGTTGACTGCTCTCTTCTCTCCCCCATGGTCGCGGAGAGTATCTGCGGTCGCCGATAGTAATACTTATTATTTATTTTATAGTATATCGTATTCCTTTTTTGGGAATTCAGGAGTTTTGAATATGGCGGACAGGAGTAGGGGGTGGCAGGGGTTGCCGTGCAGGTGATCTCTTCCGCAATAAACGCCGTTTTGCTGGTCACCGTGGGCATTGTCGTCGCGAACATTCTCGCGGAGACAGGGGTCTTTTCCCGTCTTTCGTCGTTCACTGGGCCGCTCTGCAGGATCTCCGGCCTCTCCGACGCGTGCGTCCTCTCGATCGTCGCGATGGGGGTCAACGC
>ENA-UOOE01000436-UOOE01000436.1-fermentation-metagenome-genome-assembly--contig:-NODE-436-length-41186-cov-4.722934_pt1 | contig 41186 bp, 34 predicted proteins | sample MGYA00245776_ERZ724021 | MGnify/ENA primary metagenome ERZ724021 (study PRJEB28704, sample SAMN03018321) | fermentation metagenome | biome: anthropogenic terrestrial biome; feature: soil; material... | reverse complement strand
TGAAATTTGTAGGACCTGATAATAAAACCATACTTACAGGTAAAGATGTAAAAGATGCCACAGCTTCCATTGACTCTCAAAATGGTAGTAAAGCTATAATAAATTTAGAGTTTAATAAAGATGGTACTAAAAAATTTTCAGATGCCACTAAAAAATTTATAGGGCAAAAGATTGCTATTTATTTAGATGATGAAATGCTTACTGATCCCCAGGTAGATGCACATATAACCGATGGCAAGGCTATTATACAAGGTAATCAGACCCTTAAAGAGGCCCAGAGACAGGCAAATTTAATAAAATCTGGGGCACTGCCAGTTACAGTAAAACCAGTTCAGGTTAAAACAGTAGGAGCTTCTCTTGGAGCTAATGCACTGCCTCTTAGTATATTGGCAGGTGAAATTGGTATAGGACTTGTAATGTTGTTTATGCTACTTTACTATAGATTACCTGGACTTATTGCAGACATAGCACTGGCGTTGTATGTATACATAGTTCTGGCTGCTTTTGCCAATATAGGTGTAACTCTCACTCTGGCAGGCATTGCAGGATTTCTTTTGACGGTAGGTATGGCAGTAGATGCAAATATACTTATATTTGAAAGAACCAAAGAAGAACTTAAAAGTGGTAGAACCATTAAAGCATCTATAGATGCAGGTTTTAGAAGGGCCATGACTTCCATACTGGACTCAAATATAACTACAATTATTTCAGGTTTTATACTTTACAGTATTGGAACAGGTTCTGTAAAAGGATTTGCCCTTACGCTTATTATAGGTACAATTTTAAGTATGTTTACAGCAATAACTGTTACTAGAACACTCATGAAGCTTGTTGCCAATATGGGATGGTTTAATCATAAACAGACTATTGGAACCTTCGGTGTACATGACTTCAGAAAGGGGGTAGTAAAATAATATGGATAATATATATAAAATTATCGAGAAGAGAAAAATATGGTTTACTATATCCCTTATAGTAATTGCAATTGGAATTTTTACTATGGCCACAAAAGGATTGGAGTATGGACTTGATTTTAAAGGAGGTACCATAGTTGAGATAAATTTGGGAAGTAATTTTAACAAAGAAGATGTAGACAGTATAATAAAAAAATACTCAAAGGATTTTCAATCAACTAAATCAGATAATAAATCCATAACCATAAAGTCTACTTCTCTAAGTAGTGATAATGTAAATAAGATTGTAAAAGATGTAAAGGCCAAGTACAAAAAAAGCAGTCTTACAAATCAGGAAAATATAGGTACTACTATAGGAAAGGAGACTAAAGTTAAGGCTATACAAGCTGTTATAGTGGCCATTATAGCCATGTTTATATACATAGGTATAAGATTTGAACTGAGTTATGGTATAGCTGCCATGATATCTTTGGTTCACAATATACTTGTAATGCTTTCAGTCTATGCAATATTTAGGATTTCCATAGATTCTAATTTTATAGCTGCCACACTTACAGTTATGGGATATTCTGTTCATGATACCATAGTTGTGTTTGATAGAATAAGAGAAAATCACAAGTACATGAGAGGGCAGGAACCTGAAATGGTTGCAGATGCCAGTGTAACTCAGACTCTGGCAAGATCAATAAACACTGTACTTACAGTTGTAATAACCTTGATATCGGTATATGTTTTGGTACCTTCCATAAGGATTTTTTCAGAGCCTATACTTATAGGAGTAATAACAGGATGTTATTCATCTATATGTATAGCCAGTCCGTGTTGGGTTATAATTAAAAAACATATAGTGAGTAGAAAGAAGAGATTACGCAGTGCAGTATAGTAAAGCTTATTATCTAAAAAATAATACTTAATACGATAAAATAAAAAATTTAGAGTATATTAAAACTCTAGATTTTTTTATTGTGAAAAATGTGGTCATACTGTATTTGTAATAGAAGACAATATCATTTATAATATAAGTGCTTTCGATCAGTTTGGAGGATTTTGTTATGGAGTGGCAAAAGCATAATATACAGGATTTTGATTTTTTAGGCATGGAAAACCCTTTCCTTTTAAAAGATATGGAAGAAGCCATGAAAAAAATAATAAAAGCTGTAAACAAAAGAGAGAAAATTGTAATTTATGGTACCTGTGATTTAGATGGTATAGCTTCAGTGGCTATATTGTTACTTGTGTTGAAGTATTTAAATGCAGATGTAGAGTATTTTATTTCAGATAAAATTGATGACTTTAGTATAAAATCTGATATAATAGAAAATCATATAAAATTTTTAGGGGCAAAACTTATAATAACCATAGGTTGTGGAATTAAATCTCTACCTGAGATAGAACTTTGTAAAAGGCTGGGCATTGATGTCATAGTAACAGATTACCATAAATGTGGAGAGTTTCTGCCTGAAACAATTATTATAAATCCCAATCAACCAGGTTGTGAGTATCCCTTTAAGGATCTTGTGGCAGTAGGAATTGTATTTAAATTGTGTCAAGCTATATCCATTTATTATAATATGAAGTATATAAGTAAATATTTAGATCTTGTAACCCTGGGTATTTTTTCTAAAGGAATTTATATAACTGGAGAAAATGAAGTTATGGTAAGGGAGGGCATGCGCTGTTTGAGTTATACTAATAATTACGGGATAAAGGCCTCATTGAAAGTAAATAAAATTCATACTATAACCAAAGAAAATATATATGAACTTTCAAATAAAATGGTATCCTCAATTGGCTGCAAAAGGTATATAGACAATGCCAGAATTGCAGTAGAACTCTTTACAACGGAAAGTACAGATAGAGCAGAGCAGATAGCTAAATATTTAAGAAATGAAATGATATATTAAGTTGGAACTATTAAATTAATTATAGCTTGAAAGTTTATAAATATTTAATATATAATTATATGGTAAAAGGATTAGAATAGCATTACAATTTAATGAGTTCATATAAGTTTTTGAGGGGGAATTGTAATTGAATTTACAGGATAACATAAGGGTAATAGAAGGATTCCCGAAGAAAGGAATAAGTTTTAAAGATATAACCACTTTGCTCCGGGATAAGGATGCTTTTAAATATACAGTGGATAAGATAGCTGAATATTTAAAGGATAAGAATATTGATGTAGTAGTGGGTCCGGAAGCTAGAGGTTTTTTATTTGGAGCTCCTATAGCTTATACCATAGGGGCAGGTTTTGTTCCTGTTAGAAAGCCGGGAAAATTGCCTTATGATACTTTAAGTATTAAATATGATCTGGAATATGGAAGCGATGCACTTGAAATACACAAGGATGCAATAAAGAAAGGCGATAGAGTAGCTTTAGTAGATGACTTGCTTGCAACAGGAGGAACTACATCTTCTGTGGCTAAGTTAATAGAACAAGCCGGTGGAGAAATTGTAACTATAGATTTTGTAATAGAATTGACGGATTTAAAGGGAAGAGAGAAACTAAAAGATTATGATGTACTTTCTTTAATAAAATATGACATTTAAAGTATATAAATTTGAAATTATAATTTTCTATAGGATATAATATTAACAAAAATAATGGCTGGTTTATAAACCAGCCATTGATTTTAGGGAGTATCAGCATGTTGGAAAAATTAATGAGATTAATAGATGAAAATTGTAATAATATTGATAAAAAAATGGTTAGAAAAGCATATTATTTTGCAGATGAAGCTCATAAAAAACAAAAAAGAGAATCTGGTGAGCCCTATATAATGCATCCTGTAGAAGTAGCTTGTATACTGGCAGAAATGGGAATGGATACAAGTACTATAGTAGCAGGATTACTTCACGATATAGTAGAGGATACCGAATTTAGTCGGGAAGATGTAAGTAGAGAATTTAGTGTGGAGGTTGCAAATTTAGTAGAAGGTGTTACTAAATTGGGAAAAATAGAGTATAAAACCAAGGAAGAACAGCAGGCGGATAATGTAAGAAAAATGCTTCTTGCCATGTCAGATGATATTAGAGTTATACTTATAAAGCTTGCAGATAGGTTGCATAATATGAGGACATTAAAATTTCTACCTGTAAAAAAACAAAAAGAAAAGGCAAAAGAAACCTTTGATATATACGCTCCTCTGGCATATAGATTGGGTATGTCTAAAATTAAATGGGAACTGGAGGATTTGGCTTTTAGATATATTAATCAAAATGAATACTATTTTATAGTTAGAAAAATTGCAGAAAAAAGGGTAGAGAGAGAAAAGTATATAGAACAGATAATAAAACAGTTAAAAGAAAATATGGAAAAAGCAGGTATAAATACAGACATTGAAGGAAGACCCAAGCATTTTTACAGCATATATAGAAAAATGGTAAAGAAAAATAAAACCATAGATCAAATTTTTGATTTAACTGCAGTAAGGATTTTAGTAAGTACCATGAAGGATTGCTATGCTGCTCTTGGCATAGCACATACTATATATAAGCCTGTACCTGGAAGATTTAAAGATTATATTGCAATGCCAAAAGCAAATATGTATCAATCTTTGCATACTACAGTTATTGGTCCCCAGGGAAAACCTTTTGAAATACAGATAAGGACCTTTGAAATGCACAAAACTGCAGAATATGGTATAGCAGCCCATTGGAAATATAAAGAAGGGGTTGAGACTGCAGAGGATATAGATAAAAAACTTACCTGGCTTAGGGAAATGCTGGAGTGGCAGAGAGAAACTTCAGATGCAGAAGAGTTTATGGAAAGATTTAAAATAGATTTATTTTCAGATGAGGTATTTGTATTTACCCCAAAGGGTACTGTTATAAATCTGCCCTATGAAGCTACCCCTATAGATTTTGCCTATAAAATACACACTGATGTAGGAAATAGCTGTATAGGGGCTAAGGTTAGTGGGAAAATGGTTCCACTAGACTATCATCTTAAAACAGGAGAAATTGTGGAGATATTTGTATCAAATACCCCTAAGGGTCCAAGTATTGACTGGCTGAATATGGTTAAGAGCAATCAGGCAAAAAGCAAAATAAGGTCCTGGTTTAAAAAAGCCAGAAAAGAAGAAAATATAGTAAAAGGTAAAGAGCTTCTAGAAAGGGAGACAAAAAAACAGGGATACAACTTTGGGGAGATTGCAAAAAGGGAAATTATAGATGTTGTACTTAAAAGATACAATATAAATTCTGTAGATGATCTTTATGCTTCTGTAGGAATTGGTGCTATAAATCCGTCTACTGTGGTTCTGAAGATGAAGGAAATGTATATAAATATTTCCAGATCGGGCAATGAAGATTGGAGTGAGCTGGAAGATAAACTTAATAAATATTCAGATAAATCTACAGGTAAAAAAGTTAAAAAATCTCCTGGAGTAATTGTAAAGGGAGAAACCAATGTACTTGTTAGATTTGCAAAATGTTGTAATGCTGTACCGGGAGATTCTATAATAGGATATATAACTAAAGGCAGGGGAGTATCCATTCATAGAAGAGATTGCAAAAATATGCAGCTGCCTTTAAAAAATAAAGATAATAAATTAATAGAAGTAACCTGGGGTAATCCTAAGGGGGCAGAGTATATTACCGAGATTCAAATAAAAGCGGAAAATAGAGAAAGGCTTTTAGCTGAAATAGTAGAAATCATAAGTCAGAGCAATGCTACATTATATGCTATAAATACCAAACCCCCTAAAAATGGAATATCCATTATTAATATAAAGTTAAAAATATTAGATAGAGAAGACATTAAAGATGTAATAAAGAAACTTAGAAGAATAAAAGATATTATTTATGCTTATAGGACAAAAAATTGATTGTTGAATCAACGGCTTTAAAACAAATGGTATTTTTGATGTTTATTTGAGGATAGCTTAAAGGGAGTGTTATGTATGCGAGCAGTAGTTCAACGGGTAAAAAGATCCAAAGTTGAAGTAGATGGAAAAATTGTAGGTGAAATAGGAAAAGGATTAAATGTACTTTTGGGTATATCTGTAGAAGATAAAAAAGAGGATATATCCTATATGAAAGATAAAATATTAAATCTTAGAATATTTGAAGATGAAGAGGGAAAGCTTAATAAATCTCTTCTGGATGTTCAAGGGGAATTACTTATAATTTCTCAGTTTACGTTATATGGAGATTGCAGAAGAGGTAGAAGACCCAGTTTTATAAAGGCTTTAGGGGGAGAAGAGGCCCAGATTATCTATAATGAATTTGTAGATCAGTGTAAGGATTTAGTGAATAATGTTCAAACGGGAGAATTTGGAGCAGATATGCTGGTTGCCATAGAAAATGATGGCCCGGTAACTATTATGATAGACAGTGAGAAAACTTTTTAACAAGACTATATGTTATTAATTAAAATTTAAGAAGCAGTGTAAAAAACTTTACACTAACTAATATTTTAGGGAGGTATATTTATGAAAATAAAGAGTTTGACTGTAGGAAATTATGGAACTAATTGCTATATATTAATAGATGAGGGCAGCTTGCAATGTGTGGTAATCGATCCAGGTGGAGATGCCTCGCAGATAATAAAAGCTGTAGATGATTCAAAATGTGAAGTGAAATATATACTGCTCACTCATGGACATATAGACCATACAGGTGCCGTAGTGGAAATAAAAAATAAATATAATGCCCCGGTAGCAATAAATGAGAAGGACTATAAAATGGTACAGCAGGGAGCTTTCATATATGGAAATATAGGAAATGAAGCTCCCCTTTATATTAAAGACAATCAAATATTTGAAATTGGAAATATAAAGCTAAAGGCTGTTTATACACCAGGACATACTCCGGGAGGTGTAAGTTTTTTAACAGACAAAGTAATATTTTCAGGGGATACACTTTTTCAAGGTTCCATTGGAAGAACTGATTTTCCAGGGGGAGATTTTAAAACAATTATAGATAGTATAAAAACTAAAATTATGGTTTTACCGGATGAAACTGTAGTATTATCAGGTCATGGTCCTAAAACTTTTGTAGGAGAGGAAAAAATGCATAATCCATTTCTGTAGTTATTTTAAGTTTTAGCTATTATCTGTATAGGTTTGAAGGGGGCTTAAAATGACTTTTGTGGAAGTAAAAGTTAAATTAAATTGCCAGAAGCATAGATATCATATTTTTCAAATAATCAATCTGTTCTATGAATTTTCACATATAATTTTTGTAGAAGAGGATAACTGGGATTTTAATATAGAAATATTAAAAAATAAGGTTATAATAAAGCATGACAATGAGACCTATGAAGCTGAGTTTGAAAGCTGCTTAAAAGAGAAGGAGAATATAAGAAAGATAATATTTCTATATTTTAGTAATATAGTTCACAAAAAATTGCCTTGGGGAACTTTGATTGGCATAAGACCAAGTAAAATAGCACTGGAACTTATAGAAAAAGGGGAAAATTATGAAGGTATAATTGAATACTTTCGTAATCATTTTTGTTGTGAAAGTCGCAAAGCAGAACTTTGCATAAATGTAGCAATGAAAGAAAAAAATCTGGTGAATACATGTAGCAGGAATATAAGTGTGTACGTAGGCATGCCCTTTTGTCCTACTAAATGTCTTTACTGTTCTTTTACTTCCAATCCTATTGAAAGCTTCAAAGATTTAGTAGAGCCTTACATTGAAAGTTTAATTTATGAAATAAGGCAGATCTCAAGATATATTAAAAAAAATCAATTGAATATAGAGTGTATATATTTTGGAGGAGGTACTCCTACTTCCGTTGATGATGAAAAATTTGAAAAAATAATCCGTGAAATATATAATAGTTTTGTATATGGCTATAAAGTAAAAGAGTTTAATGTAGAATGTGGAAGACCTGACAGTATAACTTTAAATAAACTGGAAATCATGAAAAGATATAAAGTGAACAGGATAAGCATAAATCCACAAACTATGAATGACAGTACCCTTAAGTTTATAGGAAGAAACCATAGGGTGAGAGATATAAAAGAAAAATTTTATATGGCAAAAAAGTGTGGATTTAACAATATAAATATGGATATAATTGTGGGGCTTCCCGGTGAAGGATTGAAACATATAGATAAAACCTGTAGTGAAATAGAAAAACTTTCTCCGGATAGTTTAACAGTACATGGCATGTCTATAAAAAGAGGATCCAGACTTTATGAGAATATAGTAAACAATGTGAAGTATTCCATTTCAGATGCTGAACAGTTAAATTTTATGTATGAAAGAACAGCTCAGGCTGCTAAAGCTTTAAATATGGAACCTTACTATTTATACAGGCAAAAAAATATGGTAGGCAATATGGAAAATATAGGATATGCTGCAAACAATAAATTTGGACTCTATAATATAGAGATGATTGAAGAAAGACAGACTATAATAGGCTGTGGTGCTGATGCTGTTACCAAGGTAGTATTTTTAGATGAGAATAGATTGGAAAGACATGCAAATGTAAAAGATATAAAAGTATATATAAATAGGACAGAGGAAATGGCAGAGAAAAAAATAATGCTTTTAAATACCCTCTATGGAAATTTTTAAGCTCGATAATTAAACCAAAAAATTTAGGAAGGAAGTAAATAATTATGGCTATACAAGCACCCAAAGGTACAAAAGATATATTACCTACGGAGTCTTATAAGTGGCATTATTTAGAGAACAAATTTAAAAATATAGCTGATTCTTATGGATATAGAGAAATAAGGACCCCTGTATTTGAATATACAGAACTTTTTCAAAGGGGAGTAGGCGAGACTACCGATGTAGTACAAAAAGAGATGTATACCTTTGAAGATAGGGCAGGCAGAAGTCTTACATTGAAACCGGAAGGTACATCCCCTGCAGTAAGGGCTTTTGTAGAAGGCAGTTTGTACAATGAAGTACAGCCTACAAAATTATTTTATTTTACACCAGTCTTAAGATATGAAAATGTTCAAAAAGGAAGACTTAGAGAACATCATCAGTTTGGCATAGAGGCTTTTGGCTCCTGGGAGGCTTCATTGGATGCAGAAGTAATAAGTCTGGCCATGAGAATTTATAAAGAACTTGGGGTAGACGGAATAGAACTGAATATAAACAGTATAGGTTGTTCTAAATGCAGAAAAGAATATAATGATATATTGAAAGCTTTCTTATCTGAACAATATGACAATATATGTGATACTTGTAAGACCAGGTTTCATAAAAATCCTATGAGAATATTGGATTGCAAGGTAGAAAGCTGCAGGCAAATAGTTAAAGATGCACCTTTGATGCTTCACCACTTATGCCCTGAGTGCAGGGAGCATTTTGAAGGTCTTAAGATATATCTTGAAGGTCTTGGAATAGAATATAAGATAAATCCTTTAATAGTAAGAGGACTTGACTATTACAGTAAAACTGTATTTGAAATAATTGATAAGAATATAACCATATGCGGTGGGGGAAGATATGATTACTTAATAGAAGAAGTGGGAGGACCTAAAATGCCTGCGGTAGGATTTGGTATGGGAATAGAAAGAACACTTCTTACACTCAGTGAAAATGGCATAAAAATACCCAAACTTCCCTATATAGATTTATATATTGGAACTATAGGGGATAAAGCAAAAATAAAGGCTTTCAGTCTGGTGAACAAATTAAGGGAAAAAAATTTAAGATGTGAATATGACCATATGAGTAGAAGTGTAAAAGCAGAAATGAAATATGCCAATAAGATAAATGCAAGGTTCACAGTTATATTGGGGGAAAATGAAATTGAATCCGGTATTGCTAAATTCAAGAGAATGGAAGATGGGCAGCAGTTTGAGATCAATTTAGAAGATTTAAATGCAATTTTAAGTTTAACAAAGATATAGTTTGTAAGACTTGAAGTACTCAAATAATAATAGGATAGGAGTTGAAAATCTATTATGTGCTTAAGTATATAATGGAGATATAATATGGGAGAAGAATTAAAAGGACTTAAGAGAACCTATATGTGTGGTGAATTAACAGAAAAAAACATAGGTGATAAAATTACTGTCATGGGTTGGGTTCAGAGAAAGAGAAATTTGGGAGGTCTTGTATTTGTAGATTTAAGAGACAGGACAGGAATACTTCAAATAGTATTTGGGGAAAAAATAGATAAAGAGGCCTTTGAAAAATCAGATAGTGTAAAATCAGAATACTGTATAGCAGCGGTGGGAACTATTGTAAAAAGGGAATCCCCTAATATGGAAATCCCAACAGGAATGATAGAGTTAAAAGGGGAATATATAAGAATATTTTCAGAGTCGGAAACTCCCCCGATATACATAAAGGAAAATCTGGATGCGGCTGAAAATATAAGGCTTAAGTATAGATATCTTGATTTAAGAAGACCGGATATGCAAAGAATATTTATGTTAAGGCATAAAACTGCCAAAGTTATAAGGGATTTTCTAGATGAACAGGGATTCTTGGAAATAGAAACTCCTATACTTGGGAAAAGTACTCCAGAAGGTGCCAGAGATTATCTTGTACCCAGCAGAAATTATAAGGGAAAATATTATGCCCTTCCTCAATCACCTCAGTTATTTAAACAGCTGTTAATGGTTTCCGGGTATGACAGATATTTTCAAATAGCAAAGTGTTTTAGAGATGAGGATTTAAGAGCCAACAGGCAGCCGGAATTTACTCAGGTAGACATGGAAATTTCCTTTGTAGACCAGGAAGAAGTAATGGAATTGAATGAGAGACTACTTCAAAGGGTATTTAAACAGATATTGGATGTGGATATAAAACTTCCTATAGAAAGAATGACTTATAAGACTGCCATGGATAAATATGGAAGTGATAAGCCGGATTTGAGATTTGGCATGGAGATAAATGATATAAGTCAAATTGTTAAAGGTGTGGATTTTAAAGTATTCCAAAGTGCATTGGAAAAAGGAGGCTCTGTAAGGGCCATAAAAGTTTCTGGTTCTGCTTCTATGGGAAGAAAACAAATAGATAAGCTGGTTGAATTTGTAAAAACCTATGGTGCCTCAGGACTTATATGGATGGCATATAAAAAAGAAGGAATTAAGTGCTCCATATCAAAGTTTTTGACAGAAGAAGATACCCGGAATATATTAAATAAAATGGAAGCGTCTGAAGGAGATTTAATATTAATAGTAGCAGATAAAAATAAAGTTGTACTTGAAAGCCTGGGTGCCCTTAGAATTCACATGGCTAAACAAACCGGCATACTGGAAGAAAATAATGATTTTAAATTTGTATGGATAACAGAATTTCCTCTTTTATCTTATAATGAAGAGGAAAATAGATATCAGGCAGAACATCATCCTTTTGTCATGCCTATGGACGAAGACATACAGTATCTGCAAAGTAACCCGGAAAAAGTAAGGGCCAAGGCCTATGACATAGTGTTAAATGGAGAAGAACTAGGTGGAGGAAGTATAAGAATACATGATACAAAACTTCAGGAGAAAATGTTTCAGGCAATTGGTATTACAAAAGAGACTGCCTGGGATAAATTTGGATATTTCTTGGAAGCTCTTAAATTTGGTCCACCACCTCATGGAGGACTTGCTTATGGATTTGACAGAATGATAATGTTTTTAGCTAAAACAGATAATATCAAAGATGTTATAGCTTTTCCTAAAAACCAAAATGCATTTTGTCCATTGACAGAAGCACCAAATGTAGTAGATAAATCCCAGTTAAAAGATTTAGGAATAGAAATATCATAATACCAAAATATTTTTTAATTTACAGTTAAATTAATATACATACTAAAGATAAATTTAAAAAAATGTAGTATAATAGTATTATAAGATAACTTCTATTGTAGTTGAAAGTTGAAAATTTCATAAAAATATGTATTAATTTCCTACTGTGTACGGGGAATGAGTTAATGTTGGCTGAACATTTTATAAAGGGGAATCCAACTCTTTTTGTGGAATGAAACTCAATTTATTTTGGGCACAAGAAGCAAAAAGGAGATGCCCACCTGTTAAGAGCGGGTTCAATATAACTTATTCTGCGGCATGGTGGGGTTTTATTTTAGTTAAGAAGTAAGAGTTAAGAGTGAAAAGTGAAGGTGAATTTTTCTCTACTTTGTTATGAAAAATTCTAAATTAAGGTTTATTGAAGCAAAGTTTCAATAGTATTGCATAGGTTTTCCTCAGTTTTAACTGAAGAAAACCAACCATAACTTTTCACTTTTAACCCATAACTTTTAATAAGAGGAGATGACAGCATGGGATATCTGTATATTATTTTAGCTGCTATAACCTTCAGTACTATGGAAATAGCAGGTAAAGTAATTTCTAATGTTATAAATCCATTTCAGTTGAATTTTTTGAGATTTTTAATAGGTGGACTTATATTGTTACCATCTACCATTAAAATACTTAAAAATAAAGGTATAAAATTAAATAGAAAAGATTTTGGGTATTTTATTATAACGGGACTTTTATGTGTTGTAATTAGCATGTCCTTTTTCCAGTTTGCTATAGTTTACACAAAAGCTTCCATTGTAGCTATAATATTTAGTACAAACCCCATATTTACAATTCCTTTTGCCTATTTAATTTTAAAAGAAGATTTAAATAAAGCTACCATTGTTTCTTTAGTATTAAGTTTAATTGGAATAGTATGTATTTTGAATCCTTTTCAAGCAGCACAGGGTGGAAATGTTACAGGAATAGTGTTGTGTGTAATAGCTGCCTTTACATTTTCAATATACAGTGTAGTAGGTAAAATGAAATCTTATAGATATGGAAGTATAGCCATGAACTGCATAACATTTTTAGTAGGAGACATGATAATGTTTATTCTAATATGTATTTCTAAACTTTCAATATTTAAAAATGCAGTTTCAAATAGCAGTTTTCATATTTTTTCAGATATTCCACTATTTCAGGGCATAAACTCTTCAAATATATTTGTTATAATTTATTTAGGTGTAGTTGTAACCGGTCTTGGATATTTATTTTATTTTCTTGCCATGGACAATACTTCTGCATCCACTGCATCTGTGGTATTCTTTATAAAACCAGCTCTTGCTCCTATTCTTGCATTAATACTGTTAAAGGAGAGTATACCATTTAATACTGTAATGGGTATATTATTTATATTATTTGGTTCTCTTATGACATTTACGCAAAAAAAGAATAAAAATCCAGTATGTATTGAAGAGAAAGTTAAAATAAATGATTGAAACCTTTTTAGGTCTCAATCATTTATTTTATGTTGATCTTAATAATTTTTCATTTAAAGAATTCAATGACTCAATTATCTCTTCCCGGGGCAGATTACCTCTATTGAGTTCATCTTCACTTTTTAAAAGTAGATTGTGGTAAAATTTCAGGGCATTTTTTAGACATTTTTCAGAAAAATTACTGTCTTGCAGCATTTCATATAATATATTTTCGGCTTTATCATATATTCCAATTTTCAGGTAATATTCTATTAGTTTATTTTCAACATCTAGGGATAGTTTATAAGGGGAAATCTTAATTATAATGGGATCAATATCTGAAAAATAGTTTTCTAGATTACAGTGATCATCTTTGATTAAATAGGCGTTTAAAAAAAGATTTAAAGATTTTTCATATATGTAAAAAGCATCTTCTGTCTTATGCTGGTTTTCTAAAATATCTGCCTCTTCTTTTAATAATTTAGCCATCATTATATATTTATCCACATTTATGGTTCCATCACTTTTTATTATTTCAAGTAAGTTTTCTGTAGAAAAAGAATTAAAAAATTTTATGCTAAGCCTGAATATATACTTAAAGGCATCATCTATCAAATTCATGGCCTTTGTATAATTTTCATTTTTTTTATTAAAAATTATTTGTTCTAACAATTCTTCAAATTTTTTAATCAATTCATCTGTTATGCTTCTTTTTAACATTATTAGACCCTCCTGGAATTTTCACAAGACATACATTAACACATACATTATACTAAAAAATCAATTTATTTACTATAAGTATACAGTAAAAATTGATAACAAGTATTGAATATGAATATCTCATGTGATATTATTGTATACAGTACATATAGTTTACAAAACTACATATAATAATATATATATTAAATTTTAAAGGAGTGGTTTCATTTGTATAATGAAGTTAAATTATATACAAGAGGAGAGGAGATGGCAAATGCCATAACTCATGGCATAGCTACACTTTTGTCCATAGCAGCTATGGTCCTTTTAATTGTATTTTCAAGCAGGCTGGGTGATAAATGGTATGTTATAAGTTATACAATTTATGGAATCTCCATGTTCATATTATATCTGGGATCTACCTTATATCACAGCATAACCAACCCAAAAGCTAAGAGGGTTTTTAGAATAATTGACCATTCATCCATTTATCTTTTAATAGCTGGAACCTATACTCCCTTTACCCTGACAATTTTAAGAGATTCTGTAGGTTGGATACTATTTTGGATAGTATGGATTATGGCAGTACTCGGAATAATAATGAAGGTATTCTGGGTAGGCAAATATGATGTTGCATCTACCTTGTTATATATATTCATGGGCTGGATGATAATTTTTGCCATAAAAATACTTTTAGTAAAGTTATCTTCTACAGCAATAGTTCTTTTAGTCTCAGGAGGAATTATATATACAGTAGGGGCTCTTTTATATATGTTTAATAAAATACCCTATAATCATGCTATATGGCACCTTTTTGTCATAGGAGGAACTGTATGTCATTTCTTTTGTATACTTTTATATTTATTTCCAAACCAATAAGCCAAAGTTTTACAGAAGGTAAGAATTTTTTATTTTTAAGTAAAAAAGTAATATAATTATTTTAGATAATATAGTGAAATTCACATAAATAAAGAAATTTTACTAAATATTAAAAGGAGTATGATGTTATAGCATAGAATATATAAAACATAAGTTTAATTTATATTTATAGAGGGTAATGATTATGGATAAAAATAATATTTTTGGATTTCATTCTTCTTTTTATTATTTTGGGTTACAACATTTAGTTTTAAACATGTATAACTATATTAAAGATGGTATTGATAAGAATGAAAAAATATATGTGTGCATGGCTCCTGGAGTATATAGTGAATTAATAAAATATTTATCGGATATATGTGGATTTAGTTATATAAAAAATTTTAATGTACATAAGATGATTGATTATTACGACAAATTGGATTTAACTGAAATAAGAACAAAGCTTTCAAAGCATATAGATGAAATTATTGAAAATGGTTATTCGGGAATCAGATTTATTATACAAACTGATTATGTAATTTTAAGCAGTTCCCGGGAATATTTCATAGACTTTAATAGATCCATATTGTATATAATCTCAGGATTGAAGGTTTCTTCTATGAGTCTATATGATTTTGAGGATTATTTAAAACACAAATATATAATAGATGATGAGATCATTTTAGAATCCTATAGAGTTCATCCTTACAGATTGTATAATGGAAGTCTGCAAAATTGCTGTGGACTCTCTCATTCAAAATAATCCTAGTTGTTCAACTAGGATTATTTTAAATGAGGATTTCAAATAAAATTCATTAAATTTATGGAGTTATTACATATGGGAGTTATTATATTATCAAGGCATTATAAGTTTAACCGTAAATGATAAAAATTATGTATAAGATACTTAATATTCTAAAAATAAATATAGTAACATAATAAACATATTTTAATAGTATGTATTAATGGCATTTTAAATCCTTTGTTTTTATATTACATAAAAACAAAGGAGGTGTTATTGTGAAAAATTCACAGGACCATTATGAAGGTATCCCAGTTGATTTAAGATCTTGCAAGTATTTAGGGGGAGGGCATAGTGGACAAGTATATTTAATGCCAGACAAAAAAGTTTTAAAAATATTCAATAGTTCACACAGCTGTAAACGTGAATTTGATATATTAAAATCTGTAGAAGGAAGTCCTCACTTTCCTAGGGCTTATGAAATGGACAAGTATTATATGATTAGAGAATACGTGGGGGGAACTAATGTAAAAGATTATCTTATAAAGAATGGTTTAAGTAGGTCCTTTGTTATAAGAGTGATAGAGCTTATTGATGATATGAAGAAGCTGGGTTTTACAAAACTGGAAATGAGATTTCCTCATCTGTTTGTTCAAAAAGATGGGTCACTTATGCTAATAGATCCAAGAAAAAGCTATGTTCAAGATATACCTTATCCAAAATCTTTTTTAAGAAAGTTAAAAAAAATGGGGCTATTACAAGAATTTATAAAAATATTGAATGAAGAGAGACCTGATATGGACTTTGGAGTTTATTCCCATAAAGTAATATAAAAGAAGAGAGCTTACAATGTTATTTAACCATTGTAAGCTCCTTTTAAATACTGATTAACATAACAATTCAATAAATTATAAGTAAATTATCAGAATAATCATTGACATTTTAATAAAATGGTAATATTATTAATAAATAATAATAAATTTAATAATGTATTTAATTTATTGTTATGACATATCTCTTCTAGATAATACGACTCATAATATATCTCGAAAATTTGTTTAGGCGCCTTTATTTTGAAATTTTCAAAATAAAGGCGTTCTTTTAAAAAATGCTAAGAATAATATGAAGGTGTGTGGTGAAATTATGATAATAAATTGTGAAAATATAAGGACTTTACCATATGCAAATAAATTAAAGATTGTAGCAGGAAAGAAAGGTATGGGAAGAATTATAAAATGGGTGCATTTTATGGAAAACCCGGGATATATACGTTGGCTAAAGGGAGGAGAATTGATTTTAATAACAGGAATACTTATAAAAGATGATATAAATATTCTTTACAAGTTAATTAAAGATTTAAATTCCAAGAATATAGCTGGACTTGTTATAAATATAGGCCCTTATATTTCAAGCACTCCCCAAAATATAATAGAACTTGCAGATTATCTTGATTTTCCAATATTTGAATTACCCTTTGAAGTAAGATTAATAGACATAAGTCAAAGTATATGTAAAGCAATTTTTATGAATAAAATGGAACAGGAGTCAATGAATAGTTTCATAAGGAGTATTATTCTTGGAGATTTAAACTATAATGAAGATGAAGCAAATAAATCTAAATTTTATAAATACAACCCGGGCAAGACTTATTGTTCAATGGTAATATCCATAGATAATTTTATAAGCTTTGTCAAACAAGATGGAGTTTGGAATGAAGATTTAGAAACCAAAACAAGACAGCAGATTGAACAGATTATATTTAATATAATGAATAAATTAAATAAAAAATCAATTAATATAATTGAAAATACTTTTGTTATAATTATTTTTCCTGTGGAAAAGGATGAAAAAGATAAAATAGATTCAATTGCAGAAGATATTTTAAGTAATATAAATTTAAAAGTAGGAGAACTTGAAATAGGTATTGGTATAGGAAGTTTCTGGACAAAGCTTGAAGAACTTAAAGATAGTGTAAATAAAGCACAAAATGCTTTAAAGATTTTAGGAGGAGGTAAAAATAAAATATGCAATTATAAAGATATGGGCATGTACAGGTTATTGTTTGACCTGGACAAAAAAGATGAAATGAAGAGACTTCTTGAAGAAATATTAGGAGAACTTATAGAATATGACAATAAAAATTCTACAAGTTTAGTCGAAACTTTGCAGGTTTATATTAATGAAAATTGTAATTTGATACAGAGTGCAGAGGAACTTTTTATTCACAAGAATACCTTGAAATATAGAATAAAAAGAATAGAAGAGATATTAAACTGCAATCTTAGAAATATGGAACATTTATTTAAATTTGATATGGCTTTCAAAATAAAGAACTTCTTGACCTGTATAAAGTAAACAAATGCTGTGTTATATAATTGTCCTTTTTATACATATGAATATGGATGATAATATGTTAAATTATATATAATATATTTATCAAATCAATAAATTATAAGTTTAAATATAAAAATATATTAATTTATTATGAAGTATGTATATGTATGGGGGCGTTAAAAATGATTGAGGAAAAGAATGCAAAAATTATAACTGAAATACCAGGACCTAAGTCTAAGGAACTTATTAAAAAAAGAGAACAATATGTAGCTAAAGGAGTGGGATGCAGTGCACCTATATTTGTGGAAGAGGCTAAAGGTGCACTTATACAAGATATAGATGGAAATGTATTTGTTGATTTTGCAGGGGCTATAGGAGTCCAAAATGTAGGACATAGAGATGAGGGAGTAGTGGAAGCCGTAAAAGCCCAGCTTGATAAATATATACATCCTTGTTTTCATGTAAATATGTATGAGCCATATATTGCCCTGGCGGAAAAACTTGTAGAAATTACACCGGGCAGTTATGAAAAAAAAGCTATGTTTGCCAATAGTGGTGCGGAGGCAGTGGAGAATGCCATCAAAATAGCTAGAGCCTATACTAAAAAATCAGGTATAATCTCCCTTTGGGGTTCTTTTCACGGCAGGACCAATATGACAATGTCTATAACAAGTAAATACAGGCCATATAAAGATGGATTTGGACCCTTTGCCTCACAAACTTATAAGACAGAAGGTGCCTATTGTTATAGATGTGCCCTTGGATGCAAATATCCTGAATGTGGTATAGCCTGTGCTGAAAAACTTAGGACTATGTTGAAAACCGTAAATTCCAAGGATGAAATAGCTTGTTTAATAGCAGAGCCGGTACAAGGGGAAGGTGGATTCATAGTACCTCCAAAAGAGTATTTTAAAGTTATTCAACAAATATGCAATGAAAATGACATAGTATTTATTATTGATGAAGTACAAGCCGGCTTTGGAAGAACCGGAAAATTATTTGCCCATGAACATTTTGGAGTAGAAGCAGATATTATAACCATGTCAAAGTCAATTGCCAATGGATTTCCGTTAAGTGCAGTTGTAGGAAAGGCAGAAATTATGGATGCTGCTTGTGTAGGAGGTATTGGAGGCACATATTCGGGAAGCCCTCTGGGATGTGTTGCAGCTCTTAAGGTTATAGAAAAGATAGATAAAGATGATCTTTGTAGTAGAGCCTTTAAAATTGGGAAATATATTACAGCCAGGTTTCAGCACATGAGAGAAAAATATGATGTAATAGGTGATATAAGAGGCCTTGGAGCAATGATAGGAGTGGAATTTGTAAAAGACAGAAGCACAAAAGAAGCTTATGCAGAGCTGGTTAAAAAGGTTACACAATATTGTTTTAAAAGAGGAGTAGTAGTTTTAAATGCAGGATTGTTAAGTAATGTAATAAGATTCTTGCCGCCTCTTGTAATAACCCAGGAACAATTAAAATATGGCATTGATGTAATTGAAGAGGCAATAGAAAGTGAATTGGAAGTAAAGAGTCAGTTGGAATATAAAAGTATAGTTTAAAGAACTTAGTATATATTAAAAACTGCTATCTAAAAAACTCTATATAATATATAATAAAATGGTAGGTATAACCTACCATTTTATTTTTGTAAAAAACTATATTAAAACACTAGCTTTCCTAATTTACGTTAAGAAAATTTTATAAATTTAAGTTATAACTTTAAATATTAATATGTTATAATAATTTAAAGTAAAATATGTAAAGGAGATTTTTATAATGAATTGGTTCTCAGATTTAAAGATTTTTAAAAAATTAATGTTATCCTTTATTGTAATAACACTATTTACATGTTTAGTAGGAATCATATCTATAAATAAGATAGGAAATGTAAATGACAGTTTAAACAATATGTATAATATAAATTTAAGAAGTACAAACATTCTTCAAGAATTGAAGACAAATCTAATGGAAGGCAGATCAGATATGCTTGTTATCCTGGATCCAGTTAATAAAGATAGTTTAAATGATATTATCAGTAACATTGATAAGTTAAAAGAAAAGGATGAAAAGCTCCAATCGGACTATAAATCTACCATAGTAACAGATAAAGACAAACAATTGTATGGAGAATTTCAACAATATTTAGAAGGCTGGAGAAGTGCTAGAGGAAATTACATAAAGTTTATACAACAGGGGGATTATGAAAATGGCAGAATACAATTTGAACAAACAGAAAGCTATAGAACAAAAGTGTTTTCTGTACTTGATCAGTACATAGCTCTAAAAGTGAAAGCAGCTGAAAATGATTATAATAGTGGAATTGCCCAATATAGATCTTCTTTTATATTTTTAATTGTAATAATTCTGGCCAGTGCGGTTTTATCCCTAGTTCTTGGAATTATTACATCAAATAATATTAACAGACCTATTTTAAAAATTAAAGAGCTGGCAGATAAGTTTTCAAATTTTGATTTTTCTTCAAATACAAATGTAAAGAGAAAAGATGAATTTGGACAAGTTGCACTATCTCTTAACAAGGCACAAAAAAATATAGTGGATTTGGTGAAAAATATTATGGAAGACTCTGAAAATATGAGCAGTTCCAGCCAGGAGTTATCTGCAACTTCAGAGGAACTTTCATCTAAGGCCCAGAGTATAGACAGCTCATTAAAAAATGTGGCAAACAGTATACAGGAAACCAGTGCCGCATCTGAGCAGATAACTGCTTCCATAGAGGAAGTGGACTCAAGTGTAAATGAATTATCACAAAAGGCTATGGATGGAAGCAATAATTCCATGCATGCTAAAGAGAGAGCCACCAATGTAAGAAATACAGGAAAAACTGCCATGGAATATACTGAAAAAATATATGAAGAGAAAAAACAAAATACCTTAAAGGCCATTGAAGATGGCAAAGTAGTGGAAAATATAATACAAATGGCAGATACCATAGGAAGCATAGCAGAACAGACAAATTTACTGGCTCTTAATGCAGCTATAGAAGCTGCCAGGGCGGGAGAACATGGAAAAGGGTTCGCTGTAGTAGCAGAAGAGGTCGGAAAACTTGCTGAACAGTCCTCAGAAGCTGTTGTAGGTATTCAGGACACTATTGTAAAGGTTCAGGAAGCTTTTAAAAATATATCCAAAAGCAGTGAGGAAATATTGAATTTTATAAATGAGAAGGTAAATCTCCAATTTAAAACATTTGCAGGTATGGGCGTGGAATATTATAACGATGCAGATTTTGTAAGCAAAATGTCAGAAGAGCTGGCATCCATGTCAGGAGAGTTGGCTGCAACCATAGGCCAGGTAAGTGAAGCGGCACAAAGCATGTCTTCTACTGCACAAAAATCCTGGGAAAATACGGAGATAATACAAAATGGTATTGACGAAACTGTAAAAGCTGTTGCTCAGGTATCAATGACAGCACAAAGTCAGGCAGAACTGGCTCAACAGTTGAATGGAATGGTGCAGAAATTTAAAATTTAAATAAAAGGGTTTGTAGTTTTTATTTAAGCTGCAAACTCTTTTAATTTGAAAGGGAATATATATCAGAAAATTCTATATCTATTCTTTCCACATTTGTCTTGAATGGTGTGTTATTTTGGGATTCATCGTTATCAATTATTTCCACAGGCAATTCTATGGAAAATTTACTTCCCTTTCCCTGTATACTGCTGACATCTATTTTTCCATTATGCATGGTTACAAAAGATTTTACAAGATATAAACCTACTCCACTTCCCTCATGTTCCCTGGATAGAGAACGGTTGGCCTGGCCAAAGCGTTCAAATATAACCTGGAGTTTATCTTCAGGAATTCCATCTCCATCGTCCTCTACAGTAATCAGTACTGTTTTACCTCTATCCTCTATATTTACATATATATGTCCTGTGGAGTAGGTGTATTTAAAAGCATTGGAAAGTAAATTCAGCATTATACGTTCCATTTTATCAGGGTCAAAAGCCATAATTTTTTCTTCTGTATTTGTATCAAATATTAAATCTATATTTTTAGAGTTTATATGGGAAGCCACGGATTGGGTAATGTCCTCCACCACACTTACTATATCCATATTTTGTCTGTTAAGATTGATAAATCCGGAGTCCACCTTGGTTATATCTGTTATATTATTTATTAATCTTATCAGCCTTAAACAATTTTGTTTCATGGTTTTTAAATAAGATTTACATTTTTCCATATCTTCATTGTCGTATTTATTTAAATATATCTCCATAGTTTGAATAGCTACAAATATAACATTTACAGGTGTTTTGATTTCATGGGACATATTTATAAAAAAGTCCATTATGAGGGTGTTGAATTCTTTGGTTTCATTTAATAATTTTAAATTTTTTTCTGCAGTGTTTTTTAAAGTTTCCATTTGTTTTTGAGAGGTTAAATCCAGGAGAAAAGTGAGTATAACAGGCTTTCCGTTATAAATAAAAAATGAAGAAGTATTTCTTATAGAAATAGTATTACCTTCACAGTCTAGTATATTTTCTTCATTTACAACTGTAGATAGTTTTTCATCTATAATATTTGTATATTTTTCTCTGAGGTCGGATATATCTTCAGGGTTATAGTGACTATACAATAATTTATCATTTAATTTTAGAGGGTTCTCATATCCCAAAAGTCTGGCGGCACTTTGGTTTGCATAAATTATCTTTCCCTTATCGTGGACTATAATGGAGTTTATGGAATCTTGAAATAACATATGAAAGCATACTTCATTTTTAAACAGTGAAAATTCAATATCTTTTCTTTTGATATTTTGTTCTTTTAATTTGCAGTTCAACAAGTCCAATTTGTTGTCCTTATTTCTATTATTTTCAGCTTCTATATCCACATAATAACCAAGTATCCAGGATATAAATATAAATATCCCCACCAGTATCAAATCCTTTTGGAAATATACATTTACATCTTTTATGGTGGGGGCATATAGTAAATCCGCTCCCAGTATAAAAAAGGAAGAAAAAAAGGCAGTTATAATTCCATATCGAGAGCCATACTGTATTACTGCAGCTATTATCAATAGTAGAAACAGGTATTTATATTCATTTTCGTAAGAATTAGACAGGTATATGGGCAAAGCAATCAATAATGTAAAAAATATTGTCTCTATGAGCCAGGATTTTCTGAATACATTTGAGGATCGCTCTATTTTAACGTTAATTATAAGCCACATTATATAAATTAGTGCTAGAATACCTGAGAGAAAAGCTGTAGTATATAAACTGAAATTAATATTTTCTTTTATATTTAAATATGTCCAGTAATTAGGCAGATTGATGTATATAATTAGTGAAATAAATATTATTATGGCTATTTTTATCATGGACAGCATAACAGACATATCTCTTGTAACAGATTTCACAGATAGTCCTCCAATCATACAAATTATATTTGGTTTTTAAAAAGTAAAAATCACCAATTTCATAAATCAGTAATTTTTACTAAGAATATGCTCAGATTTTTTATTTACTTTCTCAAACAATCAGGTTCTTCTGTTTGATAAAATCCCCAATAACATGCTGAGGCAGAAACTGTAAAAGCCATTAATGTACATATTAATACGCATAAGGATAAAAATATTTTTATAAATTTACTTTTCATTATTATAGACTCCTTCCAGTTATAAATTTTAAAGTAAAAGTAACTTTTTCAAAGGTTATTGTACATATTTTGGTTAAGGTAATAGACTGCCATAAAATACCTAGAATAATGCTGTAGATAATTTTCAAGTAACAAAGTTTAAAGGTAATTTTATAAATTATAGATAAGATTGCTATAATTATTGAAAATATCATTAATGTAATAATAGAATTTTTTTTGAATTTTTTTTTCATATTTAAATCTGTAATGGGTTTTTTAATGCTGTCTATAGGGGCTTTTAGAATAACTATTATAAATGAAGCTGTTATGAAAAATATACCCATAGCTGTAGTGTTTATAAGAGAGAGACTGTAAGGAAATTTATCAATTACAAGTCCTGCAGCAGAGGATAAAACAGTACCTATTATAATACATCTATTGGGAGAAGAAGCATGTACACCCCCAGAATATTTTCTTAAAATGCTTGCTGCAGTGGAAAATATAAGAGCTTCATAAAGTACTCCTAAAATAAATCCTGCAATTATAATCCATAAAATAGAAAATACAGTCTGCAGCAGATTAATTGCACCATATACTATAATTTGTTCTCTATTTTTGTCTATATTTAAAAGTATTTTAGCTTTTTTCCCTAAAGAAACTGCCAGTTTTTCAGTCAGATACATTTTTTAGCTTTTCTCTCCTTTTTAATATATAATGGAGGATAATAATTACTAAAAATAAAATTACTAGTGAAGGAATACCAAGTAGGCACTTTTTTAGGGGATTAATATTATTAATATTAATATTTGTATTTATATTAAAAAAGTTTAATATAAATATACTTAGAAATTCACTTGATGAAAGTATTAAGGACATAATTAATGTACCATATATGGAAGCAATTATAGGTATTCCTGCAATTACCATGATAATTATAGTTAAAATAATTATTATTATGGTATGAACTCCAAAATATATAGGAAGATTTCTTACAGAAAATACAGCTAGTCCTGTTATAATACTTAAAAATATGTATTTTTTTACACTAAAAGATTTTTTAGCTAATGTAGCTATTCCCCAAATTACCAAAAACATTTCAGGAATAAGTCTTAAAAAAATTTCTATCCAGTGAAGTTTCAACATATATTAAAATCCCTTCTGAATTTTATAATTTTATTTAAACAAGTTATATATGTGAAAATTCTACATAAAAAGTAAAATTCCTTCTTAAAATATTAAAATAAATGAAATTTTTAATATTTTAACAAGAAAATTAAGTTTTTAATGGATTAATATGTTTATTTTTAAAATAATAAAGTATCAATACAAACAAAAATACCATAATAAGGGAAGGAATTCCCAGTAAACATTTTTTAATAGAAGCACTGATAGAATCTATGTATAGCAAAGTTGTTTTGATATGAAAAATATTTAGTATTAATATATTTAGAACTTCACTTGTACTGAGTATTAAAAGCATACAAAATGTGCCACAAATAGAAGAGGTTAAAGGAATGCCTTGAATAAACATAATACTTATTATTAAAATGATAAATATTAGTGTATGAATACCCCAATACATGGGAAGTCTTCTTATAAAAAAAATACAAAGACTCAGCAGGATACTTGAAATAATATAGTTTTTTATAGGAAGAAACTTTTCAGTTATTACACATATTCCTGCCAGCACTAAAAAACTTTCAGGAATACCTCTGAAAAAAATCTCTATCCAGTGAAGTTTAAGCATAATTGTTGTGTCCTTTCGTTATATTTTTAAGAATGTTATTTAAATTAAAATTAAGTTTTCAAAAAATTGGTATTATTATTTTTTAAAATGTCGAATTAGTATAATAAATAAAAACATTATAATAAGAGAAGGAATTCCAAGCAAACATTTTCTAATAGAACCCATAATGGAATCTATATATGTTAAATTTATTTCAATGTTAAATATACTTAGTATTAAAATATTTAAAAATTCACTGAAGGAAAGAATTAAGAACATGCTCAATGTCCCGTATGTGGAAGCAATTAATGGAATACCTTGAATAAACATAACACTTATTATTAAAATTATAGCAATCAATGTATGTATACCCCAATATATGGGGAGTTCTCTTATAAAAAAACTACAAAAGCTTAGTCCAACAGTTAATATAATATAATTTTTTAAATTAAAAGATGTTTTATTTATTACATATATACCCCAAATTATTAAAAGAGTTTCAGGAATAAGTCTTAAAAAAATTTCTATCCAGTGAAGTTTAAGCATAGTTGCTATATCCTTTCCCAAGTGAGCATGGAAGCATTTTGATATTAATCTACAATTTTCTACAAATTCTACATTTATTTCATCTTATATTCTATGTATAAATTCTACAAAAAAAAAAAAAATCCTTCTTAAAATTCTAGAGGAATTTAAATAAATATTAAAAATTCATATTTTGTACCAGAGTAATTTTCAAAATTGTATTTATATAGAAAATAATGACTTTTTGATTTCATGTTAATTTTATACATAACATTTAAAATATTCAAAAATATCCTTTTCAAATATTTATTTTTAATTGAATAAATGGTATAATTATTAGTAAACGTAAAGTTTTATTGCATTGTTCTGAAATAACAATTTTAAAAATGTTCTCTAAAAGATTAAATTTATTTTACTTATTGTCTAATTGTTTATATCCAAATGTCAAGTTAAATGTAGTTCTTGCAAAAAGTTCTATAATAGGATAACTATCAATATAATTATCAATATAGTTACAGTGTTTTATGAAATCAAGTGATTCTAAGGTTCAGCTGGAGTTTGCCCATGAGGAATGTTTTTCCATAAGAACCTTAGAAGAATTCATCCAGGGGCTCAGCAGTGCTTATTTCCCTTTTTGAAAAAAATGGGTGTCAGCAAAGTGGTAGCCTTCGGATAAAAATACAATTATTGATACGGAAATGGGTGTGAAAATATGAATAGTTTTAGTGAACAAGGTAGAATCAATGATAAATTATTGGATGATTCCTCAAAATTAGGTGTTTTTTGCGGCATGACCTTAGAAAAACAGGTTCAAAAACTTAAAAGCGACGTAAAGAGAAATACTGAACTTCTGAATGAAAGTCAAAAATTTAATAAAAATATTACAGAATTTATATCTGATATATCCCATGAGTTAAAGACACCCTTAAATGTTATTTTTGCTGCAATACAAGTACTGGCTGAATGCAAAAACTGTGAAGACCAGAAATGTATTGATAAGCAAGATGAGTATCTTAAAATAATGAAGGAAAACTGTTACAGGCTAATGAGGCTTATAAACAATTTATTGGATATAAGCAAACTGGATTCTGGGTTTATAAAATTAAACTGTCATAATGAAAATATTGTGAATATAGTTGAGGATATTACGTTATCTTTAGTGCCTTATGTAGAAAGTAAAGATATAGAATTAATTTTTGATACAAATGTAGAAGAGAAAATAATGGCTGTGGATTCAGATAAGATGGAGAGAATAATTTTGAATTTACTATCTAATGCAGTGAAATTTACTCCGCCAAAAGGAAAAATATATGTAAATGTTCAATGTGATGATGAAAATGTATATATTACGGTAAAAGACACTGGAATAGGTATACCAGAAGATAAACTGCAAATCATATTTGAAAGGTTTGGACAGGTAGGTAGCACTGCTGTAGAAAATAAAGGAAGTGGCATGGGTCTTTATCTGGCAAAATCTTTTGCCAAGCTTCATGAAGGGGAAATCACTGTAAAAAGCAGTATGGGTGAAGGCAGTGAATTTACCGTAAGACTCCCTATAAAAATTATTGAAGAAAATTATATAGATAAAATTGATCATAGAGACAATAAAGAAATTATGTGTAAAAATAAAATAGATCAGATCAATATGGAGTTTACAGATATGTATTTTAAAATTTAAATTTTACTATTGAAAAAGAGGCTTAAATCGGTAATACTATAAATGCTATAATGTTCTGGTAAAGAACGGAGTGATAACGTGGATAAGATAAAAGGAACAGGATGTAAAATACAGGTTCCCTTTAATGAGAGAAAACCATTAAAAGAAATAGAACACAGTATTACGAAAAGATATAGAAAACGCATATGGTCAAAATTTGTAAGGGCTATTAGTGAATTTAATCTGGTAGAAGAAGGAGACAGGGTGGCGGTAGCAGTATCTGGTGGTAAAGACAGCATGCTTATGGCTAAGTTATTTCAGGAATTAAAAAAGCATTGGAAGGTAAATTTTCATATGGAATTTATTGCTATGGATCCAGGTTATCATGAAAGCAACAGAAAACTTTTAATGGAAAACTGCAATTATTTAAATATTCCTCTACATATTTTTGAATCCCATATTTTTAATGTAATAGATAATATTGGAAAAGATTATCCCTGTTATATTTGTGCCAAAATGAGAAGAGGAGCACTGTACTCTAAGGCACAGCAGTTGGGGTGCAATAAACTTGCACTGGGACACCATTTCAATGATGTAATAGAAACAACTCTTCTAAACTTGTTTTATGGGGGAAGTTTTAAAACTATGCTGCCAAAGTTAAAATCTAAAAATTTTAAAAATATAGAACTTATAAGACCCCTTTATTTTGTAGAGGAAAGCAATATTGAAGCCTTTATGAAAAATGCAGGAATATCTCCCTTAAATTGTGGGTGTATAGTTGCAGCCAAAAGAACGAGCAGTAAACGATATGAGATTAAAGATATGATAAAAAAAATGAAAATTAATTTTAAAGATATAGACAAGTCAATTTTTCATGCGGCACAAAATGTGAACTTAGATGGGGTATTGGCTTGGAAGAAAGATGGACAGTTATATTCTTATTTGGAATTTTATAATAAAGAAAGAGAAAGTGCTGAAAATATATATAATAGAAGATAATTAATAGACCAGCAACAGATGCTGGTCTAAATGTTTTTTATGGACTAATCAAATATAACTACAAATTTTATAGAATATATGTCTGCCAGTTCTCTGCTATTTGTTTCTTCATTTCTAAGTATTATATAACTTATACCTACGCTTTCTAAAACACCAGTACGATCCTGAAGAGTTCCGGTACCCAGAAGGAAAGTTGCCCTTACTCTTTTTCCTATCTGTGTTCTTAAGTACCCTTGAGTGTAATTTATATCCTGATTTACAGGGGAGCCGGGAGCCATTTCAAAAGTAGAAGGTGGTGCAGGTGTAGGTGTAGGCGTGGTTTGTCTTAGATTATTATCTTTCAGTGTATCCTGTATAAATTCATCTTCTGATATTTCTTCACACATTTCCGGTGTAAATTCAGGAGTCATAGGCATAGTTCTAAAGTATTCAGGATAATTTGAAATCATTAAAATACCTCCATATTTATTATTAATTAATTAAGAGTTAAAGGTTAATAGTGCATTGTAAATTGTGAACTGTGCATTGTGCATTGTCTAAGTTTGTGCATAAAGTTCCGTTGGATTGTAAAAACAATGCTGCAGTATTTTTACCTGAAAAGAGCCTACGCCGTTAAATGGAAAAATCCAGGGGCAGGGGGCATAGGGGTTGAAATACCAGAGGGAATAACCTATATTAAATAGTCTGTTACCTGCCAGTGCCCAGTCGGCTATGTCATAATGTACTTGATCCGGAGGGTTCGCCCATATGGTCTGGGGATTAGTCACTCCCCTGATTTGTGAGCGCATGCAGTCAAACTGGCCTTCCTGATAAAGTATTCGTCTTATATCTCCCTGGCCTATTCTATGATATTCTCCATAAGGAACACGTACTCTATTCATAATGGTAGTTGCCACGGCCCTCATGCCAACGTCTCCTTCTCCGCCCGCTTCGCACTTTATAATTCTTGCCAGAAGTTCTCTATCTGAGAATGCCATAGATTTTCACCTCGTCAATTTTGCTTACAATATTATTTTATTTATAAGAACTTAAAAAGTTACAACTATTTCTATGATAAAAGAAAAAATTGGAATAAAGATCCGGTATAAAAATTGGATATTATCTATAAAAAAAATCAGTATTGTTATATAATAAAAATAATGTATATTTAATAATTAATTGGAGGAGAGGTAAACTGATGGTAAACAAGAAAAGATTTTTAAGTTCCGTACTAACTGCACTGGTTTTATCAGCAGCACTGGGAAGCGGCAGTGTGTGTGCAGCTGCAGTAAAGAGAACAGATGGAGGTGATGGGGGAAGAATAGGTACTGCAAATCAAGTGGCTTTAGATTTGTTCAACAAGTGCGATAATATAATATTGGTAAATGGATATGGCTATGCGGATGCAGTAAGTGCCACACCACTGGCAAAACAGCTTGACGCACCTATACTTCTGACTCATGGACAAACCTTAGAAACAGAAGTTGCTTCAACTATAAAAAGTTTAGGTGCCACTAAAGTATACATAGTAGGGGGTACAGGAGTAGTATCTGAAGATATAGAAAATACATTGGAGGACAGTTATGAAGTAGAACGTATAGCAGGAACTACTGATACCACCAGAATGGGAACTAATGCAGAAGTGGCTGAAAAAGTGCTTCAAATGAGCAATCAAAAAACTGCCATGCTGGTAAATGGACAAGACGGATATGCAGATTCTCTTTCCGTAGCTTCCATTGCAGCACAGAAGGGATATCCTGTATTATTTGCATCTACAAAAGAGGTAGCTCCTGTAGTCAAAGATATAATAACTTCAAAAAATCTAGAGATACAAGCTTTTGGAGGAGATGGGGTATTGCCTGAGTCTGTAGTAACTTCCGTAGGTGGAACCAAGGTAACCAGCAATACATCAGATAGATTTGAAACTAACCTGGCAGTACTAAATTATTTTAAAGAAAATGGTGGACTGGACTTTACCAATATATATGTAGCCGCAGGAGGAGCCGCCCAGGATCAATTTGCAGATGCACTGGTAGCATCAGCAGCTGCAGCTAAAACTGGTTCACCTCTTGTGCTCACAGGAGCAGGTGCAGGAAGTACCCAGGTAGCAAATGCCAATAGTTATATATTATCCAATGCAAAAGATGATTCCACTATAATAATAGTGGGTGGAACTTCCTCTGTTTCTTCAGAGGTAGAAGCAGTTCTTAAAAATAATGATGATTTAGAAATTATAGGCATTGAATAAAAGAGGATTTTTACAGGTTATGTAGAATAATATATCATTGACTTAAGTATAATTATATGTACTTTATTTTTTATGGGGTATATTTTAGGAATATATTTCTTCTACGGCCTTAAATTACTATTAATTAAGGTATGGAAAAATTAGAAATGTTGTTGTATAATTGGAACATAGAGTATAAATTCTAATTAATAAATTATTTATCATAGTATATAAACTGTAGAAATTATGGATTTATTATGCTATAATAAGGAATGAATTGTTAGAAATAACGTAAAAACGGTAGTTCTTTATAAAAATTGGTTTAGTTTTACATGTAATTGATAGCATATATTATAAATTACATAATATAATTATTTTTGTTTCATAAATGTTGACCAGGCAGTATAGGTATTAAATATATAAATTTAAAATTGTACATAGGTATGTGTTATATACTTATAGTACTTGGACATACATTTTAAGAAAGTATATATTTAAAAATATATATTATATATATTCAATAATCTTTTATTAAATAAAGAAAAAGAATTTTAATTAAAATTCACTTAATCGAGGAGGGTATTACAATATGAGTAAAAAGAGTACAAAGGCACTTGCAAGTGCTACACTTATGTCTTTAGTTTTAACTACAGCTTTATCAGCTGGTCCAGTTAAAGCAGCAGCAGGAGAAGTAACAAGGACAAGTGGTGCCGACAGATATGCAACAGCTGCCCAGGTTGCCAAGTCAAACTGGACAACTACTGATAATGTAGTATTAGTATCAGGAGAAGGGTATGCAGATTCAGTAAGTGCTTCTGCATTGGCTAAAAAATTGGACGCACCGATACTTTTAACTACACCAGATACACTTAGTTCAGATGCAGAAGGTGCAATAGAACAATTAAAACCAAAGAACATATATGTTATTGGTGGAAATGCATCAATTTCACAGAGCATAAGGAATAACTTAAAAACCGATTATAATTTGGTAGAGCTTGGTGGAGCCAACAGATATGAAACTAATGCAAAAGTAGCTGAAAAATTAGTTGAATTAGGTGTTAGTGCCAGCGATGTATTGGTAGTTGGAGGAGAAGGATTCTCAGATGCACTGTCAGTGGCACCGGTTGCAGCAGCAAAAGGACAGATATTATTACTTGCAAACAACAATGAAAGCTCAATTCAATCAGTTATTGATTTTGTAAAAGACAATAGTTCAAAGGTTACAGTGGTTGGAACTAAAAATGTTATAAATGATACTATCTACAATGCTCTTGGAGCTAGCACCAGAGTAGATGGAGGACAAGATAGATTTGAAACTAACTTAAATGTATTAAATGAATTTAAAGACAGTTTGAAAAATGACAAATTATATGTGGCAAATGCAAGTCCTGCTACACCAGATAACTTATATGCAGATGCTTTAGTTGCATCAGCATTAGCTGGAAAATATACTGCACCGCTTGTATTAGTTGATAAGGATAGTTCAGATGCAACAAAGAATGCTGTAGTGTATATTGGAGATACTGCTTCAAAAACTACTGATTTAAATGTAATAGGAGGAGAGGGAGTTGTTTCAAATTCTATAGTTGATGCAATTAATAAGGCTGTAAATCCAACTCCATCAGATGTTGATCCAGAAGTTTCATCTATAAGTGCTAATGGGTTAACTCAAATAAAAGTTGTGTTCAATCAGGAAGTTGATGAAGATACTGCTGAGGATGTAGCAAATTATGAGGTTGATGGAACCAAACTTACTGATGAGAAAGCAACTGCAAACTTGCAGGATGATAATAAAACTGTTTTAATAACTCTTGCCGAAAAACAAAAACAAAATGATGATGTTGATGTAACAGTTAAAAAAGGAATACTTACTGATGACAAGTCAGATACAGTTCCAGAATTCAGTCAGACTATAACATTTGAAGATACCACGGCTCCTACGCTTGAATCAGTAGAAGTTAGAGGAAATAATAAGTTGGATATTAAATTTTCTGAACCTGTAAAAGCAAAGGGTTCAACTGAAGCTGCTGCACTTAAATCAGTAATATCCAAACTTAAGATAAACGATAAGAATTTATCTTCATTTTCAGTTAATTATGATGCTGATGATGGTGAACTTAGGTATTCTTCTTTAGATAATGCAATTAAAGCAGATGATAGTGATGCTGATGAATATTATTGGACTGATGAAGTTGAATTATATTTTGATTCAGATCTTAGTAGTGGAAATAATACATTAAGTGTTTCTGATGCAGATGATGATGCTCTTGAAGATGCTGCAGGTTTTCCTGTTGCAGATACAAGTGAAAACTTTGATGTAGATGAGCTTAGTAGTGAACCTGAGATTACAAGCATAACAGCTGAAGATAGTGGAAAAGTATATATTAACTTTGACAGACCTATGGATGAAAAGACAGCTAAAAATAATAAATATTTCAAGATAAATAACGAAGAAATCGATAATGCCACAATTGAGCTTAAAAAAGATGATACTCAAATTAAAATAAGTGGTGTAAGCAGTTTATTAAATAAAAATTCCAATACCATATATATAGATGATAGTGTGGAAGATGCTTATGGAAATAATATACCAGATGACACTTATGAAACATTTACATTGGATGAGGATACTACAAAGCCTGATGTAAGTTCCGTTTATGCACTTGATGAAGACACTATAAGAGTAAAATTCAGTAAAGATGTAGATGCAACTTATGCAACTAATGTATCTAACTATACATTGGAAGATGGGGATGGACTTGATATCACTGATAATATACAGCCTATTAATGATAGTAGTAGTTCTTATCAAGAAAGCAATGGAATTACTATTCCAGGGAAAGGTTCCAGTTATGAAGTTAAAGATGGCGATACTACAGATGTAGTTGATTTACATGTAAGTGAAAATTTAACAGATTCTGAGTATACACTGACTATAAAAAATATTCAAGATACTGCTTCAACTCCAAATATAATGGATGATAAAGTTATTGTATTTGATGGCTCTGAAGATGTAAGTGCAACAGCGGAGGTTTATAAAGTTTCAGCTGATAAAGTTGTCTTTGTATTTAATAAAGCAATGGATGGGGGCACATTAAACGATACAGATAATTATGAATATGTAAATGAAAAAGGACAAACTAAGACCCTTCCAAGTAGTGCAGATATTGATGTAAGTGATGACAATAAGAGTGCAGTTATCGACTTAAGTGATACATCAATAGTTGCTGATGGGTCAAAATCTTCTGAGTATAATATAAAATCAATTTATGCAACTGGTGTTAAAGATGAAGATGGAAATTCTTTAAGTACTGGAAACAATGGAGGAACACTACAAGATTATGAAGGTAATACTACTGCTAAGAAAAACTCCTTAAAACTTTATTATGACGATGATGACTTAAAGGCTAAATTAAGCTTTACTATGCCTATAGATAGTAGTGCTTCAGATGAAAAAACTAACTTTGAATTAAACGGAGAAACACCAGATTCAGTTATTGTAGATGGAAGTGAGGTAACTCTTACATTCTATGAAAGTGATGATGATACAAGTGATAGTACTACAAAGATTAATAAGATTAAAGCTGTAGGTAACGGTGCTAAATTAACTATTTCAAATGTTAAGGATATATTGGGTGGAGATGTTACTGCTTCTTCAGTACCTATATACTCATATGATGCGGGTCCAAGGCTAATTACTGATAGAGATGGTAATGATATCGCTACCAATTGGGGTGAGAATGGAGAAGCAACTGCTAATGGTAATGAAGTAGATATAGCTGTTAAATTTGATACTCCAATTAGTAACAACAGTCTTAGTACTTCAGATTTTACATTTAGTATATCAGGTGCTACTGTAGATGCTAGTGATGTTAGTGCAGATGGAACATCAGTAGTATTTAAGTTCCAAGACGATGATCTACAGGATCTTAAAAAGGCAGTTGATAAATCATCAGGTGACAAAGTGAAAGTTAAAGTTACGCCTAAAGATTCTTCTAAAATTTCTACAGTTAAGGATGCATCCGGAGATTATGCATATTATGTGCCTACAGATGATGACAAAGACACTACTTATGTTTGGTTGACTAAAGAGGTTGTTAATGATGCGACTAGTGCAACTGATACAGCAGCAACTAATCAAACAGATGTTAATAATGAGATTTCAAAGGTAAATCCTTCATACACAACACCAGTAGGCACAGTTGATGTAGCAGCATATTTAAAAGAGCAAGTAACTACTGCCATTAATGATTCAGGAACTACAATTACTGTAGCTCAAAATACAGATGGTACTTATAAAGTTACTTTAACTAAAGGTGAGGCAACAGCTTCAAAAGATAACATTGCTGTTTCAGTAGCGACTGAATAATATTAGAGTCAGTTAACTTAAAATTGTAAATAAAAATGAGGGAAATGATTTTCCCTCATTTTTATTTACAATTATTTTAGTGATTAGTTCGTATTTGAGGTGGCTATTTTTTGTATAAATTTTGCCTAAAAAACTAGCATCTATGGTACAATATTCATATAACACTAAAAAAGACTGGAGGTAGTAAATTTTATGAATAGAAATACTCTTAGAACTATAGGAAGTACTGTTGTATTTTCACTTGTTATGTCTTCAGCGATTCCTGCAGCTACTGCAAAGGCTTCAGAAAATCAGTTGAATCAAGTAAGTGGATCTGATAGTTATGGCACTGCAGCAGCTGTTGCTGATTCCAATTGGACGAGCAGTGATAATGTGATCCTTGTATCCGGCGAAAGTTATGCAGATGCTATAAGTGCTGTTGTACTTTCTAAAAAACTTAATGCACCTATACTTTTAACTGGAAATTCTAGTTTAAACAGTACTACAAATGATGAAATAAGTAAATTAAAAGCTAAAAACATATATATATTAGGTGGCGATGGAGTAATATCCCAGAACATAAGAGAACAATTAAAAAGTGAAAATTATAACTTGATTGAACTTGGTGGTAAAAATAGGTACGAAACTAACGCAGCTGTGGCAGCGGAACTTGTTAAGCTTGGAGTAGATCCTTCCAACGTAATGATGACTGGAGGAAGTGGTTTTTCAGATGCCCTTTCTGCAGCACCTGTAGCTGCTGCTAAAGGGGAAATACTCCTTCTTGGTGAAAATGACAATAATGACATATCTTCCGTAGTTGCTTTTGTAAAGAACAACAATTCTAAGGTTACAGTAATAGGCATAGATAACGTTATAAATGAAAGTACTTATAATGGTCTAGGGGCAGTTGAAAGAATAGATGGTGGTTTAGATAGATTCGAAACTAATTTAAATGTACTCAAGGCTTTTTCCAGCGATTTGAAATCCGATAAAATATATGTGGCAAATGCATCTGGAGATAGATATACAGATGCTCTCATAGCTGCATCTGTTGCAGGAATAAACTCATCCCCTTTGGTACTTGTAAATGGAGAGGGGGATTCTGAAACTAAAGATGCACTAAATTATATTAAATCAAAGGCGGATTCTTCTACAGAATTGAATGTAATATCAGAAGATGGTGCGATTTCAGATAGTACTGTTTCTGATATTAAAAATGCAGCTCAGGGAATTGTTAGTGATAGTGAGAGTAATACGGTAAATTCTGTAACTGCAGTTGGGCTTAATCAGATAAAAGTTGTTTTTAATACTGATGTTGATGAAGATTCTGCAGAGAGAACTGCAAATTATGAGATAGATGGTGATTATCTTGGAGTTGTATCTCAGACACAGGCTTCTGCACATCTTCAAGATGATGGTAGAACTGTAGTCATTACATTTAGAAATCCATTTTCTCAAGGGAAAAATGTTACTTTTAAAGTAAAGAACAATGTGCTTGCTGAAGACTCATCTTCCAGTATAACTGAATATGAGAAGGAAGTTAAATTTGAAGAAACTGGATCTCCTTCAATTGAATCAGTTACTGCAGTTGGAGGTAATAAACTGAAAGTAAAATTTTCAGAAGCCATAAGAATGGATGAAGATGATGTATACTCTATGAAGATAAATCAGAGAAGTGTTAAAAACTATGGCCTTGATACTTCCTATACAGAACTTACAGATCAATGTGGAGATTGGGCAGATGGAGTAGACTTCTATTTTAATTCTGCACTTCCTATAGGTAATAATACTTTTAGTGTATCTGATGGAACGTCACAAAGCAAATTTGATAATGCCGCCAATATTCCAATACAAAGCCAATCTAAAAATTTTACAGTTGAATCAGTAGCTGGAAGTCCGCAAGTTGAAGGTGTTACAAGCAACAATGCGGGAATCATATATATAAAGTATAATAGGGCCATGGACACTCAAACTGCTCTCGAGCCTTCAAACTATAAAATAAATGGTACGACTCTAGATGTGGATGATTCCGATGTTACTTTTGATTCTGGTTCAGGAGATAGTGTAGTAAAGATAAAGAATGTAGGAAGCATGCTTGAGCAGGGTACAAATACAATTTTGGCTGAAAATGACATAATGGATACCTATGGAAATCCGATTAATGATACAAATAGTACGCTCTATTATGGAAGTGATAGTGAAAAACCTACAGTTAAATCTGCAAATATTTTGAATGAAGAAACTATAAGAATTAAATTTAGCAAAGATGTTGTCAGGAGTTATGCAACAAATATTGGAAACTATACACTTAAGGATTCAGATGGAAATGATATAAGTTATAAGTTAAACAACGTAAATACTATAACTGTAGATGGAAATAATAACACAACCTTTGATTTGAAATTTGGCGATGGCACCTTGAGTGATTCAAAATATACATTAACTGTAAAAAATGTTATAGATACTGAAGCGAAACCTAATGTAATGGATACCTATACTACTACTTTATCAGGTATGGATAGTGAAGGAGTTACCGTTACAGAGATAGTTAAAAGGGCCGATGACGATCAGGGTGTTACAATGTTTTTTAATCATACTATGGATAATGATTCCATATCCAATAAATCAAACTATGTATACAGAGATGGAACTGGAAAGGTAAAAAGTCTTCCGGGAGGAGCTGATGTAACACCTTCCTATGATGATAAGAGTGTAACTATTGAATTTCCATCAAATTATACTATAGGTGATGGAACTACAGCTAGAGATGTAACTCAAGTTGGAGTTCAAAATGTGGTGGATGCAGATGGTACTTCAATTGATTTAGGTTCATATATAGGTGATATAAGTACAAGTAGCAGCAGCGGACCTAAGATTATAGCGGGTGGTGCTGATATGACTTTCAGCGGCAATAATATAATTGTTAGGGTTGCACTTTCAGCATCGCTAGAATCTCTTGATATAGGTGATTTCAGGGTTGACGGATACAAGCCCGATAGTGGTAGTACAGAGGGGAATGATGTAATACTCATATATAAATCCGGTGTAGATGATGGCGAAAAGGTAGACGGTATAAAAGACTGTGGTGAAAGCACTACTGTAAGTGTGGTAAATAATGGTTCGGTTGATGCTGCAGGCCGTAATATAAGGACTGGTTCTACTAAGGTTTATATACCTCCTGTAACAAAATCTAGTGATTTTGAAGCAGTTAATGCTTCAAATGCAGATACTATAAATATAAAATTTAATCAGGATATAGATAATGCTATACAAAATCTATATGGTGATGACTTTATATTTACGAATCAAACTACAGGGAAGACCCTTACCCCGAATGCTATAAGTATTGACGATGAAACTGTAGTTTATAGGTTCAGTTCAGCATCATTTGATAAAGGCGACAAAATCAAAGTAACTGCTAACAGTAATTCATCAAGCATAAATATAAGAAGTGAAGAACACGATAATGCTGCTTATACCACATATTCACCTTCGAATGATGATTTAAATGGTTATACCATTACTGCAAAATAATATATAAATGGTTAAATTTATAGAATAAAATTTAAATGACAAGTCATGACCACCCCTAGAATGAGGTTGTAATATAAAAGTAGACATAGGTATTAACCATCTGTTGTCTACTTTTTTTCATGTAAATAAATACAAGCATATAGGAAAAGAAAATAAAACTTATACTAATCTAGTAAAAAATCAATGGAATGCAAAAAACCGTTAGAAATTGTAGTATTTGATATGATGAAAATAGGTCAGGGCAACATAATGTATGAATGGACATATATTTTAGATACCTTTAACAACGAAATTATTTCTCATCATATTTCTACTAAATAATTAGTTAGTTTGATCTAAATAGTAAAAGCAATAGATATAGGAATTCAGCCTACCTTGTAATAGTGTCATAATTTGAATTTTTACCATCTATACTTATTATAAGTCTGTGGGGAAGGCATACGATGTTTTCCCCGGGCTCTGATATCCACCCTTTTTTTACACATATTTTATCAGGACAGTTTGCATCTGTAATGCGAATCCTCCCTTTTTCCACCTTTATTTTATTAAAATCATTCTCCTTATATTTTATAATAAATTCCTCACTGTTTTTAACAGTATTTAAATTGATAGTCTTTATAAGTTTGCCATCTTGTTTTATCAGGGCAATCCTACTGGAACTTTCCGTATGGTTTTTGTATATTAAAACTCCTGCAGTACTTATAACAAGCAGTATAATTATAATTAATGCAGCAATCTTATCTCCTTTTTTCATTTGGTTCTCCTCTGTATGGATTCTATATTTTTTATATAGAGAATTGTACTACATTTCAAGTACATTTACAACTTGATAATTTAATCAAGTTGATTCTTAAATTTAAACATATCTTTAGTTTTTTAAAAAATATATTGCAAAAAAACTGTAAAAAGGTATACTTATGTTAAATTAAAATAAAGTATGAGTACTGGGGGAAAGATTATGGAACACATAAATACTAAATATGGAACTTTGAAAGGTTTAAATTATGTAAAGTACTATGAGGATGGCAGTTTAAAGGAATGTACATTAGATAAATTAAATAAACTGGAAACTCCCTATGGACTTTTAATACCTAAGTACGAATATGGTGAAGAAAGGAGTAAATATATCCCTTCTGTTGCTTTTTACAATAGTGGAAGTTTAAAAAAAATTTATTTTGAAAAACAGACTGATGTTAACACTTCTATTGGTATGTTACCAGCTGAACTTATCACATTTTATGAAGATGAAAGTATAAAGAGAATTTTCCCTTTAAATGGGAAAATAACAGGTTACTGGTCCGAAGAAGATGAATACAATCTGGCAGAAGAAATAGAGATTGATGCTTCCATAGGAAAATTAAAAGAGAAGATTATTTCAGTATATTTTTATAAAAGTGGAAGTATAAAGAGCATTACTTTCTGGAGTAAAAATGATATTAAAATAAATTCTCCTTTAGGAGATGTATTTGTGCGTATAGGAGTATCTTTTTATGAAGATGGGAAACTTAAGTCTTTTGAACCTGCAAAACCTACAGATATCTCTACTGAAATAGGTACTATAATGGCTTATGATACCCAGGCTATGGGTATTTACGGAGATTCTAATTCTGTGAAATTTTCTAATGAGGGAAGAGTGGAATCACTTATGACTTCTACAGATACTATAGAAGTGATTAATATAGAAGGAGAAAAGAAATTATACAAACCTCTGTTAAAAGAAAGTGTAATTAATGAAAATTTTATGGAAATTGTACCCTTGAATATAGAATTCTATGAGGATAAAGTAAAATTCAGCAGTGGCATACACCATAAATTTCCTGCTCAATATATTATTAATCAATATAATTTTCATATAAAAAGTTCACCTTTTGAGGGAAGTTCTCCCTGTTCATCCTGTACAGGCTATTAAAATCATGCTATAGTTCTGCTATAATATTTCCCGTTTCTGTAAGGTCATAGCCCCCTATGCCCAGTGGAACTGTATTTTAATTCTCCGCTTCCTATAGGAGAAAATACTTTTACTGTGCCAAATGGAGCGGTAGGGAGTAATTTTGATAGTTCGGCGGGTTTTCCTTTAAGCGGTACTACTGAGAATTTTACAGTAAACTCTGTATCTGTAGATCCTAAAATTCAAAGTATAATCAGTAATAATACAGATACCATTTATGTGGAGTATAACAGGGCTATGGATCAGCAGACAGCTCTTGAACCTACTAATTATACTGTAAATGGAACTATATTAAATGTAGATTCTTCCTGCGTTACTTTTGATACAGGTTCTGATGATGCAGTGGTTGAAATTACTAATATAGGGAATTTGCTTAAATCAGGGAAAAATACAGTGGTGGTAAATGACAATATAGAAGATACCTTTGGAAACTGTCTTAGTCAGACAAGTATGGATTTTTATGTGGTAAAAGATGATGATAAGCCTGAGGTTAGCTCTGCTGTTATTTTTGACCAAGGAACTATAAGAATTCAGTTTAATAAACCTGTTTCTCAAAGCTGTGCTGTAAATAAAGAAAACTATAATATACTGGATTCAAATGGAACAGATATAACTTCTAAAATTAATGATATATATGCAATAACTTTAGATGGAAATAGTAATAGATACTTTGATATTAAATTTGATAAAGGTACATTGAGTGATTCTGGGTATATTCTAACGGTAAAAAATATTATTGATACAAATTCAACTCCAAATACAATGGACGACTACACAACTACTCTTACTAGTGCAGAGGATGAAGGAGTAAATGTTACAGAAATAGTAAAGAGAAGTGATAAACCCCCAGGCTTTAGCTATATTTTTCAACAAAGTTATGGATGAATCCTCTTTGAAAAAGGCTTCAAATTATGTATTTAAAGATGGTTATGGAAAAGTTAGAAGCTTGCCTTCAA
>ENA-UOOE01000435-UOOE01000435.1-fermentation-metagenome-genome-assembly--contig:-NODE-435-length-41208-cov-6.406653_pt1 | contig 41208 bp, 38 predicted proteins | sample MGYA00245776_ERZ724021 | MGnify/ENA primary metagenome ERZ724021 (study PRJEB28704, sample SAMN03018321) | fermentation metagenome | biome: anthropogenic terrestrial biome; feature: soil; material... | reverse complement strand
AAGGATATCCTTTACCGATAAGTGTTGCCCAAAAAGAGTTCTCTAACTTGGGCGTCACAATAGTAGCGGTAATAGGTAATCGATTTTTCTTTGAATAAACATTTATTTGATTTATGGAGTCATTAATATGGGCTAAAATAAGTGGAGTTTCTATCAACGTATTGGAGGATATTACGTATATATCTTTGTTTAGATTCTGTTTTGGTAACATTGATAAGGCCTCAAAAATTAATTGAACGACAGCAGTCGAATCCTTACCACCACTATACCCTATAATCCAAGGGCGTGTATCTGCCTGATATACTTGTTGAATAAGTGAAATACTATTTTGCCACTTATCTTTGAACTGCATTAAATATCACCTCTGAAGTTTATATCTACCTCGTCTGTTTCTAACGGAACCTTTAACAACTCTTTCAATCTAATTGTAGTCAGCATGAGATTTGTTTTACTTTTCCTTATACGACCGTTTTTGTCGAAAACTCTTCCTTGCCAATCATTCAGATTTTCCCTGCTCCAGTTAATAAATTTTAGCTGCGCTATTATTGTCGGCCAATCGTATTTTTTAGAATATAAGTAATGAGTCAAGTTTCCAATTGATTCTAAAACAATCCCGTAGGAAATAACATAGTTTCGTCGTAGCTCTGAAGCTGTTAGTTTTTTTTCTTTGACGCGATTCCACTCCAAAATTGTATCACAAAGCAGGTTCCAAAAAGCCCAAACAAAATCTTTATCTTTATTAGTCACTTTTTGACCCTTTTTTAATAGCCTGCAGTTAGTATTATAAATATTACTTAAAGTGAAGATTTTGGGGGAGAATTTAGACAGAGAGGAGTTTTCTTTGTCCGTATACATTGATAGCATTTCGATATTGTTAACTATTTGTTTAGTTAAAATAGCCATTGGATCTCGGGACTCATATAAAATACCAATAGAACGGGTAGTATTAACGGCATGTTTGTTTAAATCAGCAAACATTTGTTGACTTTTTTCAAGCTCATAGTCTTGGAAGAGAACAATGGATATTGTTTCATTTGCTAAATCGGGATTAATCTTAAGAGCTTCTTCTATAGCTGCTTTACGATGTTGGCCGTCATTAAGTAGAAAACGGGAATCCATCGAGATTTTTAATGTACCAAAAGCCATATCATTATAAGGTTCAAATATAAGTTTGCCATCTACGGAAGCAGTCAGAGAAGAAAATACATAGTTGGTGGGATTCCCCAAAATATAATCAGCAATTTCAGGAATCCTTGCTTTATTTAACACTCTCTGTGCACGATATTCAGGTGGCAATTCATCTTCATCAAAATAAAGTAATTTACTAATAAGATTAAGGGGACACATCATAATGAAATATTCCCGACCTGCTTGTCTGCCTTTTATGGCTGGAAAAGAATAATAGAAATTCGATGACATCATACATCACCTACGTACGTAATTATGCTTAATTACATATAGAATATCCTTATCTTGATATCGTGTCAATTGAAAACCACACAATTATTATCGTAAAATAGTAAACCCGATGACCTCCCAGTGTCAGAGATGCAACATGATAGCACTATGCAAGTTGGTTATTTTGCTTTGCGTTATGAAAGTGCTGCTAGAATGAAATAAGGAAGCCGGGTCAGAAAAGGACCGTGAGGCAGCTCCCCACGGTTTTTCAGTTCAGTTTTTACTTAGCCACGATTAGTTGAAATATGGAGGCAATACATATACCAAGACCCTGAAGGCAAGGTTTTTTTACATGAGAGCACGGTCGGCTGTCATAATGTTCACAACTTGATCACTGTATATAATAAGGTGCAATATGCAAAAAAGCAAAGTGAACATTGGAGGGATTCTTAATGAAAGGAAGGAAAATCCTTGCCCTCTTGCTTGTAGTCTATTTGGCATTTTCAGCTGCCGGCTGTGTAATCGAGGGGGTTTCTGAACGCGAGCTGAATTCTCGGTTGTCTTTTGGGAAGATCAGTTGCGGGAGTATATCCGTAGGGCCAGAGTCGATAATGATAACTTGGAAACACTATATCGGGAAATAAGTTCAAGTTTTGTCTTTGTGGTCTATTCCCGGTTGACATACAGAAAGCATATCCGAAAATCATCGGTTATGAATACACTATCGGATTACTTTGATTAATCTACTCCCAAAGATCTCGCAAAGTAATTGAAACCCTTTTAGGCTGATGTTAAAATGTTTTTAATAAAAAGCAATTTAGAGATAGGAGGAACAAATAGATTTTTTTAAGAATCTATTTGACTCAAACAAATGAATCACACGCGACCATTTCATCCTAAAAAAGCAATTGTTACTGCAGGGATGCCGTACGGCGACAAGGAATTACATTTTGGGCATATTGGTGGGGTATTTGTCCAAGCAGATATTTATACGCGATTTTTACGAGACAGAATCGGTTCCGAAAATGTTATATTTATTTCTGGTACCGATTGCTTTGGTAGTGCAATCGAAACTGGTTACGAAAAAGCGGTCGCTAACGGATTTCAAGGGGATTTGACAGATTTTGTGAACGAAAATTATTTAAAGCAAAAAGAAACGCTTGATGACTATCAAATATCCCTTGACTTATACGGCGCGTCTGCTTTAGGTGAAACGGGGAGAATTCATTCCGCTTTCTCCCAGGATATTTTTATGTGCTTGTATAAACGTGGAGTCTTGAAGTTGGAAGAAACAATTCAATTTTATGATGAAGAAAAAGACGTTTTTCTTAATGGAAGGCAAGTTTGCGGTCGTTGCCCTATACAGGGATGTAAATCTGAAAAAGCTTATGCAGATGAATGTTCGCTTGGGCATCAATATAAAGCAGATGAATTAATTAATCCAATAAGCGTTATATCTGGGAATAAACCGACGCGGGTTACAGTAAAAAATTGGTTTTTTGATTTGCCATTGTTTGAGGACCAACTCAACAGGGTGGTTAATGAATGGGAAAAGAATCCATCATACCGTAAAGATTTGATTGTAATTATGCGAGAATTTTTGAAGAAGCCCTCCGTCTATGTAAAAAAAGAATTGATCGATGAAATTAGTAACATGAAAGATATGCCGTGCTTTCACGTCGTAGAAGATGAAAAGAAATCATCCTGGGAATTAGTATTTGAAAATTTATTCTATAGGGATAGAGCAGTATCAGTATTATCAAAAAATAAAGTACGTTATCGTACCGGAAAAACATTAGTGCCCTTCAGGCTTTCTGGAAATGTAAATTGGGGCATTCCTGTACCTGAGATGGAAGGTGTGGATGGATTAACTTTCTGGGTGTGGCCTGAATCATTATGGGCACCGATTTCTTTTATAAAGGCCTATCTTAACGATGGGCTCGATGGCAGGGAATGGGAAAAGTGGCTGAAATCAGACGAAACCCAAGTATATCAATTCATCGGTGAAGATAATATATATTTTTACGGAATCGCTCAAACGGGATTGCTTTTGGCTTTGGATGAAGTTATTAAATTACCGATTATCATACCTAATCATCATTTACTTTACGGTAAAAAGAAGGCTTCGAGCAGTAGCGAAATAAAGCCACCTAAAGCAGCTAAACTATTGGATTATTATACTTCTGACCAACTGCGTATGCATTTTATGAATGCAAGCCTGGGTGAACGCAGTGTCGGATTTGAACCCAAGGCTTTACTTGAGAAGAATGAAGGATTCGATACAGTTTTATATGAAGGCAATTTAGTTTGCAATATATTCAATAGGTTGGTGCGCTCTTGTTTTTATACGATTCAAAAATATAATGACGGAATTTATCCGGAAGGAAATGTGAGCGAACAAATAATTCAAAAATCCAATGAAGTAATATTATCCTATGAATGTATGATGTTGGAGTTTTCTTTTGAAAAAATATTTGAATTGTTAAATGTCTATCTGCGGAATGCGAATAAAGAATGGTCTGTACGCAGCAAAAGTGATAATATAGCAGATATACTTCAGTTACTGATAGATATGTTTCACATCGTAAGAGTTTGCACGACACTATTTCACCCCATCGTTCCGATGGGATGTGAAATGATACGAAATTACTTATTGATTGATGAGGAAATTTGGGATTGGGAATACATATTCAAACCACTTGCCTACTTTGTTAAACCTGGTCATAAATTTAAACTTCTGGAGTCGCGTGTAGATTTTTTCAGTAAACACCCATCTCAATATTGATAAATGATTGACCATGGGTATGTAGGATAACTGGAATGTACTATATCGGGAATTAGTCCTGGAGCTCTATCTATTCAACGAAAACTTGTCGATAGGGGCAGCATCATTAAACTGACCAAAACCGGGGCCATCTATTATCTCCTTCCTCATAAGACAATTTCTTATAGAAATTGCCTGAGGAAGGAGTTTTTATGATTTGTGTCAGATGCAGAAGCCAAGAGTAAAACAGCTGGCAGCCGTATAATATTTATTTGCTGATATCATCAACTTTCCTAGGCCTATTAGCATCTATAGAGTAGGAAAAGATAATACAGCAGAAAGGAAAATCCAAAGTGGCAGATCGGAGTATTTATAGAAAACCGTTTCGGAAAAGACTAGGGATAAAATGGTTGCTCGCCCTTATTGCCGTTTTAGCGCTTACGGCAATCGTTATGTCCAGGCACGCTGGTTCGCAGGCCTTACCGGCCCTTCCCGTCGATGATGTACCAAAGGATGTGCCGCAGGAGGAAGAAGTGCCTGCCCAGCCTGAACCGCCTAAAGAACCTGAAATTGTCACCTACAATTACAGTTTACCGGTTCCCCGAAGTGAGGCGGTGGACGAAACCTATTTTAATGATGCTATTTTCATCGGCAATTCCAGAACGGAAGGCTTCATTCTCTATTCCGGGTTGGCCAACGCCACTTCTTATACCAGCCGGGGCTTGATGGTCAACACAGTATTCACAGACCGGGTTATTAACATGAATGGCAAAAAAATATCGGTGATGGCTGCAGTCCAGGCAAACCCGAATTTTTCTAAAGTCTATATCATGCTCGGCACCAATGAATTGGGCTGGGTATATAGCAATCTATTTATAAAAAAATACGCTGAAATCATTGATGCTCTGCAAGCTATCAATCCGGACGCGCTTATCTATGTGCAGTCCATCCTTCCGGTGACAAAATCTAAATCAGCTAAGGATAAAATATATAACAATCCAAAGATTAATCAATTCAATGCCTTGCTGAGTAAAATGGCGGAGGAGAAAAAGATTTATTACCTCAATGTGGCGGAGGCTGTCGCCGATAGTAAAGGAAATTTGCCAGAGGGCTCGGCCTATGATGGCGTCCATCTCAAAAAGACCTATTGTCAAAAATGGCTTGAATATCTGAAATGCCATATCGTTGATCTGGAGGCGCATAATTAATATGAAAAGATTTATAATGGGTTTATCTATTTTCGCTCTTGGTTTTTCGCTGCTCGCTTGCAGCCACCAAACCACCGACATAAGTTTGGATGGATTAATCGAAGATATGCTGCAAAATATTGAGTTTCAAGACGAACTTGTAGAGTTAGATGTGGGAGGAATAGATAGGCTCTATTCTTTAGGGGAGGGAGTCTCAGGGAGGGTATTTATCGGCAGCGGCGCCACCGCTGAGGAAATCGCGGTTTTTGAGGCCGGCAGCAAACAAGCTGCGAGACAGATGCGGGAGTACGCCCTTTCGCATATTGATGAACAAAAACAGTCCTTTGCAGGTTACCTGCCCAGGGAACTGAAAAAACTCGACGAGGCCATCGTACTGCAGTATGGTAAATATGTAATTGTATGTGTGACTGACGATGCTGATGCATCAGGAATCATTGAGGCTCATCTCAATTAATATTAGATCCAGGTGCTCCTAAAGGTGGTGTGAGTGTGGCGGGCAAAGCAGAATATGCAGAAGTAATTCCCTTTATCCAAGAAAATCAGGCGAAATTCTATCGTTTAGCATACGGCTATGTAAGGAACCCCGATACCGCACTCGACCTTGTTCAGGATGCTATTGTCCAGGCCTTGCGAAAAATATCTACACTTAGATCCCCGGAATACCTTAAATCATGGTTTTACCGTATTCTCATAAACGAGTGCCTGATGTATTTGCGAAAATCCAAAAAAGTGGTCCTGTTTGACCAGCTGGAAGAGCATATTCCCGCCCCCGAAAAGCCTGTGGATACCGTTGACGCTTTAGAGTTATTAAATGCAATCAGTCATCTGGAACCAATGCTCCAAACCATTATCTTTCTGCGTTTTTATGAAGATATGAAACTAGAGGAAATTGCCAGAGCTACCGATGCCAATCTCAATACCGTAAAGTCGAGACTGTATAAGGCATTAAGACTTTTAAAGCTAGATATGGGCGAAGATGAATAGACCCCACGATTATTAGGAAGGTGTGATTTTAACATGAGCAACAGGGTAGAGGAAGCTTATAACTGCATACCAGTAGCCACAGAGTTGCCCGATGTTGTCAGTCAAGCTCTTCAGCGGGGCCGGAAGATCCAAAAGCGTCGGAGCGTGGTCAAGTATATGGCCACCCTCGCAGCTGTAATTAGTCTTGTTTTCATTACTTTGCTCAATACAACCTCAGTCTTTGCCGCGGCCTATGAGGTGCCTATTCTGGGAGATATATGCAGAATCTTTACCTTTAAAAAAATAGACTTGGAAGACGAAACCAAGATCATTAACGTTAAAGTCCCCAACATTGAAAACACCGGCAACACTGCTCTGGAGCATCGGATTAACCTGGAAATCAGCAAGCTGATCAGTGAAGAAGTTGAGAATGCGAAAAATAGAGCGCAAGAATACTACGATGCCTATCTCTTGACCGGAGGCATACCGGGAGAATTTCTTCCCCTGGAAGTTGTAATAGATTATGACATGAAGTGTTCCGATGCTGAGATTGTTTCTTTTGTAATCTATAAGTTTGAAACAAAGGCAAGTTTTTATCAGGAAAATCGTTTTTATAATATCGATCTGGAGAGTGGGCGCGAACTGACCTTGCGCGATTTATATGGCGGCAATTATAAGGAGATTGTCTCCGCGCGGGTAAGGGAGGGAATCGCGCAGCTAAGCGAGGAAAGAAAGTTTTATTTGTTTGATGATGTGGTCATCGAGGACCTTATCGATACCGACCGTCACTTTTATATTGATAGCGATAAGACCGTGGTAGTGGTTTTTCAAAAATACGAAATTGCCGCTGGAGCCGCAGGTCAACTGGAATTCCCAATTGGACATATTCCGGAGCATAACAATGATTAACTAATTCAATTAAGCAATAAATTATACCGGAGCGAACACTATGGTATTTAGCAGCCTAATCTTTCTATTTGCCTTTTTGCCGTTGGTGCTTTTCACCTACTACCTTTGCCCGCAAAAAATGAAAAACACTCTTCTCTTCTTGGCAAGCCTCGTCTTCTATGCCTGGGGCGAGCCCCGTTACATCTTGATCATGCTCTTCTCCACAGTCTTCGATTATGTAAACGGCCTGCTCATTCAGCAGTATAAAGAAAGAGGAGAGGGCAGAAGAGCCAAGGCAGTCGTGCTTTTATCAGTGATCATAAATCTGGGGATTCTGGGCTTTTTCAAATACAGCAGTTTTGTAGTTGAGAATGTTAATCGTCTGTTTTCTCTTAGCCTCAGTTCCCCAAATATTGCGCTTCCCCTGGGCATCTCCTTTTATACTTTTCAAACCCTGTCCTATACTATCGATGTTTACAGTGGTGAAGTAGAAGCCCAGAGAAACATCATCGACTTTGGGGCTTTCGTCACCCTTTTCCCCCAGTTGGTTGCCGGTCCCATTGTCAGATATAAGACTATCGCCACACAGCTTACCAACCGTCAGGAAAGTGTAGATTCCTTTGCCTATGGCATTGTTCGTTTTGTCACCGGCTTGGGGAAGAAGGTGTTGCTGGCCAATAATATCGGCCAGCTCTGGGCGCAAGTCTCAGCAATCCCAACAGATAGCCTGCCGGTGGTGACGGCGTGGTTAGGCGCAGTCGCCTTCAGCTTTCAGATCTACTTTGATTTCTCAGGGTACTCAGATATGGCCATTGGTCTCGGCCAGATGTTTGGCTTTCGCTTCTTAGAGAACTTTAACTACCCCTACCTGGCCAAAAGCATTACAGAATTTTGGCGGCGCTGGCATATCTCTTTGGGAACCTGGTTCCGAGAGTATGTCTATATCCCTTTAGGGGGTAACCGCAACGGCGCCGCCAAGCAGATCTGCAACCTGCTGATTGTCTGGCTGCTCACCGGCCTATGGCATGGAGCCAGCTGGAATTTTGTGGCCTGGGGGCTGTATTACGGACTACTCTTGATTGTGGAAAAGCGGTTATTCAAGCTGAAATCCCTGCCCAGCGCTCTGTCCCGAGCATACACGCTGATTCTAGTGGTGCTTGGCTGGGTGCTGTTTGCCAGCCCTACGCTATCCGAGGCGCTGGCGTATATCCAGGTCATGTTTGGGCTGGGGGCAACAGAATTTATTAATCAGGAAACCATTTATCTTCTCTACACAAATGCTGTGTTGCTCTTCTTTTTAGTGTTTGCCAGCACGGAAATCCCAAAAAAAATATGGGCCACCTTTACGGACAAGCTAGGCAAAAAAAATATGGCGCCGGTAAAAGATCTGCTCATTGTCCTTGTTTTTCTGCTCTCAGTTGCGTTCTTAGTTGGCGAGTCCTATAACCCGTTTCTATATTTCAGATTTTAGGAGGGAAGCACTTGGAAAACAAAATCACCGTTGGGGTATTCGTTATTTTGCTTTTCTCCCTGAGCATCGGGAATTTGCTTTGCGGCGACAGAATTTTCTCGGACAATGAAAACCGCTACCTAGCCGATAAGCCACCGGTAGCGGTAAGTTCTGTCCTTTCCGGAAATTACACCGAAAAACTGGAAGCATATATTAATGATCAATTTGTTTGGCGCGATGCTTGGATATCCCTGAAGACCAAGGCCCAGATTGCCTTACTGCACAAAGACATCAACGGGGTTTATATGGCTAAAGATGGTTATTTAATCCAGCGGGTTTCCGAACAAGACCTTGATAGGGAACAAATAGAGGAAAATATTACGGCTTTAAATATGTTTTTTGCGAAAACATCCCTGCCAAAAAATAATTTATCCCTAATGATTGTCCCAACTTCCGGACTGATTCTCTCCGAAAAACTGCCTCCCTACGCCCAGATGTTTGATCAGAACGAAATGATCGACAGCATCAAACAATCGGTTCCAAACTGCCTGTTCGTCGACCTGCGTCAGCAACTTCTGGACAAAAAAGGTGAGTACATTTACTACAAAACAGATCACCACTGGACCACAAGAGGAGCCTTTGCCGCCTACTTAAGTTGGTGTGAAACAGTAGGAATTCCAAGTCCAGAAGCTAATTACTCTATCGAGGAAGTGACCGATTCCTTTCACGGCAGCTTATATTCTAAAGTGCTTTACAATGGCGTCCCCTACGACAGTATCAGTATCTTCAGGTATCAGTCACCACACCGTTTCCTTGTGGAGTATGAGGGAGGAAAGAGTCAAAGCGACAGTTTTTATCAGCGGGAACGCTTGCAGGAAAAGGACAAATATGCCGTGTTTTTTGGTGGCAACCATGCCGAATTGAAAATCACAAGTGATAATAAGAATAATAAAAGACTGCTGGTTATTAAGGATTCCTTCGCCAATGCCTTTGTGCCATTCGCGGCGGAGCAGTTTGAAAGCACGCATATGCTAGACTTGAGATATTTTCACGGCAACGTATATGACTATATAACAGACAACGATATTACTGATATCTTAGTCCTTTACAGCACAGTAAACTTCGCCTCTGATCGTAACCTAGACAAGCTGAGGCATTAACTGATTAATTCCGTCGCTTTGCAAAATGGACTGGCTTGGATTATCCTCCCCATCAGCTTTCTTGTGATCAGATTAAGTGACATTTGGAAACAAGACGTATGATAAAACCCTGCCGGGAAGGCAGGGTTGACTCGTTCAGCGTTGAGATGCGGCCATTATTGTCGGTCATGACATAACTATATGTCTTAGCTTATAAGGTTGCCTTATTAGAATACATGCGGCCAGTAGTGATATGTATATCCGCTTATGGACTCCCTTAGTTCTTTATTTATCTGTTCCGGGCTCAATTCCCTTTCCTTTTGAGTTTGCGCCCAGGCCTTCATGCTCTCGTGTTCCGGATGCTTTTCGTTTGCCATAATGTCCATATATTCTTGATACCCGCCTGCGCCTCCCACATCTTCGGGGGGCCTTTCACCATTTCCATCTAAAAATGTCGCTTTAAACTCGTTCGATCTTATTACCTTTTCAAGAGTGATTGTATGCTGCCAACCGTCTCCGAAATCATACACATATTCTACCTTATCATAGACGGGGAAAATGTCTTTTAAAGCAGTAAATCGTTCTTGGGAGACATCTCGGGCGCCAAAATCTATCCATGCCAATGTTTCCGGATCATCATCCATTAGAATATGCTTTGTTTTGGAGTCCTGTTTATGGGCGTAAAACTCATGTAAGTGATAGTTATGCCAGTCAAATACTATCTGAATGATATTGTGCAGATGTCTGAAGGAATAGGTTGAAGGGACTAAGACTCTTCGCCAGATGTCCCATTCTTCCAGTTTAAGGTGTATCTTCATCTGATACATTTCTACATCTAAAACATCTTCGCAGTTATTACAATGAAGACTAAGGCATTTAAGCAATTGCTCCACAGGATAAAACCCCTTGCCGGTTGGCGCCGATTGTATGAACCTGCCCGTGATAATACTAATATATCTCTGTATCAGTGAGCTTTCGTCCAGATATTCCTGCAAAAATTCCACGTCTCGAACAGCACGGTTTAGCTTTGCTACCGTACTCCTGTCCGCAGTTTTTGAGAACTCAATTTCTCCGCCGACAGTGAAGTAATTTGTAATGACATCCTCACCCACGCCTTCAATACGCAGCGCGGCAGTGATTGCTTTCTGAATGTGTTCTTTAATTTTGGTGTAATCCTTTGACTTGGGCCGGTAAATAACTACTGAATATCTTGTTTTATTGTTCATCAGGATGATGGCTTTTCTTCTGTCTATGTTAACTAAATTTGCATGCCAGGCCCATAGATTATCTGAAGATATCTGCCCCTCCAACGTCTTCAGGTTATCTTTATTAATTTTCAACTTGTCCAAGAGGGCTTTCGTGCATTGAATAATCATTGGCTTTCTCCTTTACTAAGGGTCTCTGATGACCAATAGGAATTTATAGCCGCCAATTAATCTTCTCTGTATAGTTGAGGTTGATTAAGTTGGCTTATGTAAAGCACACCAAAAATCTATACTAAATTAAAGATTGGTTTAGGAATATTATACAGTAATATAAAATTGCAGCAAGGCCAGGGAGAATCAGGCTGTCAGCAATTTTTCTTGCATGGCCGAAGAAGATGTGTTAACTATGATTATAGAACAGGAAAAAGGGATTGTCCCCGGGGGGAACGAAGTACAGAGGGGATAGATATAACCCGCGCTGTGATGGTTAGGATCTGATAAAGATAATGGGGGGGCAAAATAAAGTGCTGGCAGTAAAACCGACCCAGGATGAGATCCGGGCAATACTGGGTGAAGGAGCATTTGCTGTATGGGAAGCTCTACGCTATTTTATCCTGGACCATTATAATATGGACCTTAGTTGGGATGACGGTGGAAAGTACGGTATCTATGAATGCAAGTTCCGCAAAAGCGGGAAGACATTATGCACCCTTTACATTAAAGAGAATGAGCTTGTGGCACTGGTCATTTTTGGCAAGGGGGAGAGAGAAAAGTTTGAAGCGGAACGCAGGGATTTCTCTCCACAACTGCAGCAGATATATGATGCCGCCAAGACTTATCACGATGGCAAATGGATGTACATTAAGCTCCGGGATTCCCAATTGGTCCCGGATATTACCAGAATGCTAATTATCAAGAAGAAACCCAACAGAAGGATCACCATGTGCGGCTATATCTGTGAAATATGCAAAGCATATGCCGGGAATATCAAGAAGCAAGATGAACGGGAGCTTCTTTCAGCCCTATGGGGGAAATATTACGGGCTGGATATTCCTGCAGAAGCTATCTATTGCGATGGCTGCCGGAGCACAAAAAAAGATGCCAGACGCATAGACCGCAATTGCCCGGTTCGAGCATGTGTGTTAAAAGCCAAGGTTGATAATTGCAGTGAATGCAGTAAGTATCCCTGTGACCTCTTCTCCGAGAGAAAGGGCTTATCCTGTGTAGAGGCAAGACAAGAGCTTGGTGCCTTGTTTAATGAAGAGGAATATGAGGAATACATGCTTGCTTATGACAATAAAACCAGATTAGACAGACGGAGGTGATGAGGATTAATACGGCTGAACTTCTCCATGAAATTGGTACCGCTTTAAAGGATATCAATCAGGCTACTTCTGAAGTAAGAAAAGTTTCTGCTGGATTTTTTCAGCAGGTCAAGAATGAAGATATAGACACCGTTCTTTCTATATGCGAAGACATGCTTAATCAGAGAGTATGGCAGTATAGGGTAATTGCTTTTGACTGGGCATTTAGGATGAGAAAGCATTACACTAAAGACACATGGTCAGTCTTTGAGCATTGGTTAAAGGAATATGTAAGGGACTGGGGAAGCTGTGATGATTTTTGCACCCACGCCTTTGGCGAACTCTTGGCTCAGCACAATGACCTCTTTGAAAAAGTCATTCCTTGGACAGAGCATACTGACTTTTGGGTAAGGCGGGCGGCGTCAGTCATACTTATTTACCCTATTCAAAAGAAACGGGCGACGAACCTGGACCCATTTTTGATAGCAGATAAGCTCATGCACGATGAACACTACCTTGTCCTAAAAGGGTATGGCTGGCTGCTAAAGGTGTTCTCCCAATATAATGAAGACGCAGTATCTAATTATCTTATGAAGCACAAAGACTGCATGCCAAGACTTGCGTTTAGATATAGTTTGGAGAAAATGCCAAGAGAGCGCAGAGATATCTTAATGAGTAAGGATTAAAGGTCAAGGCTTATCATTCGGGCAGCAAATCTTCTTGCGCAGGTGCGATTCGCAGAAAGGAGGAACTTATGAGTCGGCTAAAATCGTTTTATCAGGGGAAAGACAAAGCCGAGAAGAAGCAGGCCTTAGGCAAGCCTTTTTGGATTACCATTGCCGTCCTGGTCGTTTTGGCATTAGTATTCTTTTACTTGGCAGGCCGAATCCCAACCAGCCCCGGCGCCCCAGGTCAGGACCCCTATGCCCAGACCATAGGACCCCAGGGGAAAAGGGTGTTTGTTGACCCGGACTTTGCCTTTTCCCAGGCTCTTATCGACTACGCAGATGGGTTTGCCGCGATTCGCAGGGAATTCAAGTTGATATTGCCCATCAATAAGTACAACTTTCAGAATTATATGATCTATGGTTGGCAGCTTACAACGGGCAGTGATGAAGAAAAACGACAGGCCGGGGAAATTTCTAAATTCCTGGACATCTACGAAAACAGTTTCCCAGATGAATAATATTTCTTCACCGTTAGCTTTCTTGCGGCCAGATTAGTTGAAATCTGGAAGCAATAACGTTTGTTAAACCCTGCCGGGAAGGCCAGGGTTTTTTACATGGGAGCAAGGCTGCTTTCGCCGTCTCCATCTAGATAAAGAAAAAACTGCAAGCTGAAATTAAGGCTCTCTCAGGGCTATTTCCTTAAGATATTGTCCGAGGGAGGTGTTTGTGTCTAGGTGGGGAGTATTTGGCTCATACAGATAGGGGAAGTTTAACTGACTAGGGAACCGGGTTAACTCAATCTCCAAAAGATGGGTAGTAAACCTCATCCCATGCGCCTGATAAAGGATCAACGGCATAGGTTTTTGTATTTCCGTTATCTATAACTTCAAAAATATAAACGTAATCAATGCAGTCAATGTAGATGTTATCTAGTCATGATGGCAATGCTTTTCTCCGTCCATAAGTGGTTTGAGATACAGTTTTCCCCAATTCCTTGGATAACAAATTTTTTCCTTCAGAATATGTGTAGGTTGGTGTTGGATGCAAGACCATGGTAAATAGAATAACAGCAATCATAAAAATAAAAAAAAATAACCTCCAAACAACTTTTCTTAACCTAACAGTCAGAAGCATGGAAAGTATTAAAGTAACTGTAGAGATAAATACGAGCCATCTTGGATTAATAACTCCAGAGTAATTTTGGTAGAGGTACCACAAAAAAGCTCCAACAATTGATGGGGCAATAATATATAGCCAAATGTATGATTCTTTGGTTATTAAATAGGTACAGACAATTGCAATAATCATCGAGGCTACTGGGAGCATGTAAAGAAATAAATTCCCTCTACCGACATTACAAAACAAAAATCCAAGGATTAATAAGTAACAACTATGCCTTTTTGCTTTATCGGCAACTCATAAGAACTTGTAAAACGGTTTCCACTTTTTGCCCTCCCAACTGAGAAACACTATATCGGGAAATAGTCCTGGAGCCCATTCAACAGAAACTGAAAGCAAGGGGCAGCATCATTAATCTGGAAAACTATCACCCGCCTATCCGCAACCTGGATGCACTGGAAGAAGCCATAGATTTTTTTGTGACTAAGGATATTATTAGTATTGTAGAAGCTGCGCTGACAAGGTGCAATGATTTCATCCAGGGTGTGGCCGATTTGCCTTACTCGAATAAATGTGGACTGTAATGGTAGGTATATCCGCTTATGGACTGCCGCAGTTGTCTGTTTATCTGCTCCGGGCTCAATTTCCTTTCCTTTTGGGATTCTGCCCAAGCCTTCATGCTCTCATATTCAGGATCATTTTCGTTTGCCATAATGTCCATATATTCTTGATACCCGCCGGCGCCTCCCACATCTTCGGGGGGCCTTTCACCATTTCCATCTAAATATGTCGCTTTAAACTCGTTCGATCTTATTACCTTTTCAAGAGTGATTGTATGCTGCCAACCGTCTCCGAAATCATACACATATTCTACCTTATCATAGACGGGGAAAATGTCTTTTAAAGCAGTAAATCGTTCTTGGGAGACATCTCGGGCGCCAAAATCTATCCATGCCAATGTTTCCGGATCATCATCCATTAGAATATGCTTTGTTTTGGAGTCCTGTTTATGGGCGTAAAACTCATGTAAGTGATAGTTATGCCAGTCAAATACTATCTGAATGATATTGTGCAGATGTCTGAAGGAATAGGTTGAAGGGACTAAGACTCTTCGCCAGATGTCCCATTCTTCCAGTTTAAGGTGTATCTTCATCTGATACATTTCTACATCTAAAACATCTTCGCAGTTATTACAATGAAGACTAAGGCATTTAAGCAATTGCTCCACAGGATAAAACCCCTTGCCGGTTGGCGCCGATTGTATGAACCTGCCCGTGATAATACTAATATATCTCTGTATCAGTGAGCTTTCGTCCAGATATTCCTGCAAAAATTCCACGTCTCGAACAGCACGGTTTAGCTTTGCTACCGTACTCCTGTCCGCAGTTTTTGAGAACTCAATTTCTCCGCCGACAGTGAAGTAATTTGTAATGACATCCTCACCCACGCCTTCAATACGCAGCGCGGCAGTGATTGCTTTCTGAATGTGTTCTTTAATTTTGGTGTAATCCTTTGACTTGGGCCGGTAAATAACTACTGAATATCTTGTTTTATTGTTCATCAGGATGATGGAGGCTTTTCTTCTGTCTATGTTGACTAAATTTGCATGCCAGGCCCATAGATCATCTGAGGGTATCTGCCCCTCCAACGGATTCAGGTTATCTTTATTGATCTTTAACTTGTCTAAGAGGGCGTTCGTGCATTGAATAATCATTGGCTTTGCTCCTTTACTCTACGAGTCTCTGATTGTATATGACTAATAGGAAAAATAATATTTAGCAGCCAATTACCTTTTCCTGTTACCAATGAGTTAGGTTTAAAGTGGCTCAAGTAGAACATATCAGGTATTGCCCAAAAGTTAAAGAATGAAAACGAAGGGAAATGACGCCTACCTTTGGGAGGAGATGGCCTGGTACTGGGAGGGTTGCGGGGAAATCCACAAGGCTATCCGCTGCTTAATGGTGCAAGCCCAACTGCAGCCAGGGAAAACCGATGCCTGGCTGAACTTGGGGGCGGTGTACGGACAGCAAAAGATGTGGGGGCAGGCAGTGGAAACATACCTCAGAGGGCTGAGATTCGACCCCGAGGACCGCTATATCCGGTCAAATCTGAATCAGATTCTGGCTGATAAAAATGCCACAGATGTAGCCTTGGAATATTTGGATACTGTTGCAGCTAAACATCCCGACCCCTTTAACCTGCTGATAGCCGGAGACTTGTATGAGATGCTGGGAATGAATAAGGAAGCTGTTGCAAGGTATGCGCGGGGGGCCAGGAAGGCTGGCCCGGATAATAGGGCTGGGCTGCGCTGCCTGACCGGGCTTGTCAAGATTTTTCTGGAGGCTCAGGAGTATGAAAAGGCCAGGCCGGTGGTGGAGCAGACATTAGCCTGCTGGAAGGATGATAAAATCTGCCTGGAGCAGGCGGTGGAGCTTTATTCTGCTGAGGAAGAAGTTGTTAAGCTAAAGAAATATGCACTGCGGCTGGTGCGGAAATATCCCAGCTCGGTGGCGGGGCATCAGGCGTTGGCCCGCTGTTATCTAGCGGAAGGGGATGTGGTCAGGGCCAAAGAGCATGTTACCCGGGCCAGGAAGTTGCAGGGCAGGTAGTAGTATCTTTAGGGGGCCGGAGACCGGCCCCCTACGTTTTTCACGGCTGCTATCTTCCCTATGGGTAGGATAATATTGGAAGTTGTAGCTCTTTTATGCTATGATGTTTTTAGAATACTTCGAAGATGATGGGACGGAGTCTTGGACCTGGACTACTATTAACTGATTTGCGGATAATCAGGTTGAGCAGATATTATCCACTAAAATCAGAGGGGAATAATTGAGTTTATTTGTTCCCGGTTGAACCAAAACCTTTAGAGTTACGGTTAGTATCTGAAACTGATTCTACTTCTTGGACAGTTACTTTTACAATCGGAGCTATTACCATTTGGGCAATTCGCATTTTCGGGGTAATAACATATGGTTTTTTCCCATGATTAATCAGGAGGACTTTTATTTCTCCTCTATATCCAATATCAATGGTTCCGGGGGAGTTTAATACGGTAACCGAATACTTGGCGGAGAAAGTACTCCTGATACACAAGTCAATACGCTCCCTCCTAAAAACAGGCCTTATTATTAAGGCCTGTATAATTCCGGTTAACCTATATTAATTAATTCTCTTTCGCTCTTGGGATATTTGCCTAGTACCTGCTGTCTTGCTATCCGCAATTTTGCGGGAGTGTTATCCCGCCAACCACATTTGGGATTTTGACAAATGTATGCACCAAAGTAAGTATTAAGAGGAGCAAAAGATTTACATTTTGGACAGATTTTCATTCTCAACTTCCCTTTCATATATTCTAAAATATGATCTGAATGTAACTCCTTCAAAAGGCTCTTGTACTACGCCATGCTCATTTAGAATAACAACTGCTTCCTTCATTGGATATGGCTCGAAGTAGATTATTTTTCTAATTCCTAATTGGGCTATCTTTTTAGAGCACAGATTGCACGGAAATGCGGTGATATACATAATTGTGTTATGGAAATTTACATTGCTCCCTAACTTTGAAAGAGCCAAAATAGCATTTTCTTCTGCATGTAAAGACCGGCAATAATCAAGTAACTTAATTTCATTCCAGATCTTTCTATACTCATTCCTCCTTATTGTTACATCTTCAATATCAGAACTGGCTTCAATATCTTCTTTAAGTTTATCCCGGTAACATCTATTGTGCTTTTCGATACATGGATCTGAAGAATACGGAACCTCATTAAATCCCGCGCAGACAACGTTACCGAGTTCACCTTCTACGAGAATCGCGCCTACTTTTCTCTTTAAACATTTTGATTTCTGGCTGATAGCATATGTTAAAGCCATATGGGTCTCCATTTCAGTTGGTGAAATTAGGCGGGAATCACTGGTAACAAGGTTTATGTAATTATGTATTTTTGTTTTAAAGAAATCCTCGTTCTTTTTATCTTCATCATCGGGGATATATCTATTATTATTTAATATGATGTCACTCTTAAGGAAACAATCTCTTGTCCGCTGACCGTATGGAATATCTTCAACTTGGTCCCTCTCCTGATCGCGTTGAAAAGCTGTTCTGTCTTTACTGTATTTGTTTTCCACCCTTTGCCAGCGAATATCTACATCTGCATATACACCAACCAAATAAAAGTTGACAAGATTTTTCCTGAAAAATTGGACCTCGAATGGATTCCTGATGGAATCTATTACCCAGTTGTATTCACTTTTTTTATCTACTTTTTTGATATGTTTAAGAGCCTCTTCGGCGAGGAAGGATGGTTTTTTTTGTCTGAGGATATTGCCGAAATCTTGTAATTGAGAGCGATTTGGTTCCACATCAGTTTTAGATTTTTGTTTATATAGATCCCTTAGAAGCTCTGACAATGAGACCCTCTTAAAGTTTTTTTCTTTTTTTATTATCGACGAAACATAGGAACACCCGCTTCCGATCGTACCGCATAAGCCGATATAATATGACACGCTTACTCATCTCCCTAATCTAACCTAAAGATTCATAGTATTATTAGAGTAAGAATAGAGTAGTGATTATAATGATTATAAGAAAATCATCTGCAGATAAGTGGTCACTCCACAGATGATAATTAGTAATTCTATAATAATATTAAAAATCCTCCTTTTTGCAAAGCTCGCCGTTCAAATTTCTGGCAGCAGCGAAAACACAGGGGCCAGTTTTCGGCCCCCTCTCTGTACATTTTTAAGGCCTCCTTTGCGCCAAGGAGGCCTTAATGATATCTGAATATGCTCTGTGTTAATAGCCTGCTAACATGGTATGTCCCTGTTATGAACGGTGAATCTCAATTAATAATTGCTAGCATCAGTTGGGATATCATTCGCATAGATGTATTCAATTACATCATACAGACTGTCATATCGGCGCAGGCAGCCCTTTAGCATCGCTTCCGAGGGCGGAATCATGTCGGGAATAATAATTACCGGAATATGTGCGGATAATGCCGCTTCAACTCCTGCCTGGGAATCTTCCAGAATCAAACATTCTTCCGGTTTGCCGCCAAGCGTTTTCGCCGCTTTAAGAAATAGATCCGGAAAGGGCTTGACTCTCTCAACCAATTCCGAATAGACAATGGCGTCAATTCTATTGTAAACGCCTATGCTTTTGAGACTTGCCTCGACGATACTTTTATCGTTTGAGCTAGCCACCGCCCGCTTGATTCCCCTCTTGTCCATCTCATTCAGCAGTTGGAACAGTCCGGGCTTTGCAGCCAGCTTTCCGTCTTCGACTGCTTTGAAATACCGTTCGAAGAAGGCTCCGTAAACATCACGTTTGCCGTCTATTCCCGGGAAAGACTGTGTAAAAAGCTGTTCCGAGTGTTCCCGGCTGACGCCGATTGTTTTTGCGTAAAACTCCAGTGAAAGATTGTATCCATGTTCATGAAGAATCGATTTTATGATATCGAATGATAGTTTTTCAGAGTCTATCATCAGTCCATCCATGTCAAAGATAATATATTTCGTGTCCATTATGTATCCCACCTCCCCTGTAATTGAGCTGTCTATTATTCACCACAGGCTGGCTGCAGAACCCGAAATTGGTGAAACGCTCATAAACAATCATAGTTATATGATATCAGGCCTTAGAAAATAATCAACGGTTTTCAACATATTATATATATTGCCATTGACATAGAAAGAAGACATGTGGTAATGTAAGCATAAAGAACATTCGCTTACAAACAAACAGAAACGCTTACAACCAAAAGTTTGGAGGAGCATGATGTTTGCAGAACAGAGAAAGTCCATTATTATCGACCTAATCAATCAAAACGGCAGCGTATCTTTGAACAAGCTAGTGGAATTGCTTGGCGTCAGCAAGGCAACAATTCGCAGGGATTTAACTGAACTCGAACAAGCGAACCACCTGCAGCGCACCCATGGGGGGGCAGTTTCTTCAAATCTCTCCGTATTTGAGGCCGATTATTCTGAGAAAGAGCTGGAGTTTCTTGAGGAGAAGCGCCATATAGCAAAAATCGCCGCAGAATTAATCAACGAGGGCGATACAGTCTTGTTGGATTCGGGAACCACTACCTTTGAAATCGCCCGGGCGATTAGGAATAAAAAAATCACGCTTATCACTAACTCAGCAACTATAATTGCAGATATGATGCATGCCAAAGACTGCAAAATGGAAATTGTCTCAACGGGTGGCATATTCCGGACTAATTTCAGAGCATTTATAGGGACAAGTGCAGAAGATTTTATAAGAAATATCGTTCCCGATAAAGTGTTTATTGCCGCAAACGGTTTTAGTGTGAAACGCGGAGCAACAACGCCTAATATGACTGAGGCCAGCATAAAAAGGGTAATGATTGCTTCGGGTAAAAAGATTTTTCTAGTAGCGGACAGCAGCAAGGTTAACAAGGAATATCTGTCGATTATCGTGCGGCCCACTGAGTTTGACGGGATAATCACTGACAAGAAAATAGATGATTTGGCGGCACAAGATTTTCGGGCCGCAGGCGTGCCGGTTTTGACAGAAATCGCTTGCACTACAATAACCAGCGAAGGGGACAGCGGTATGGACATTTCAGAAATTCTAAGTACGGAAAACATGACTTTAGATTTGAAGGCCCACACACGCGAGGAGGCCATTTCTGAACTAATGGATTTATTATATGCCTCTGGGGCCATTTCAGATAAAGAGGAGATGGTAAAGGCCGCATTGAAGAGAGAAGAGGAATTTTCGACGGGAATTGGAATGCAGGTTGCAATCCCTCATGCTAAGAGCCGTTTTGTGAAAAGGGCTGCAATCGCATTCGGCAGAAATGACGGAGTTGAATGGCCTACGGAAGACGGGATTAATCCGTGCATGATTTTCCTAATTGTGGTTCCGCTTGAAGCGAGAAACCAGCATCTGCAGCTATTAGCCCAGATATCCAGGAAAATCATTCATAAGGAAGTAAGACAAGCTATCCTCAACGCACCAAGTAAGGAATGCGTTATTAACGCATTCAAATAATCTAATCGATAATGTATTATTAGCTCATTCAAGTGTCTATTCGGAGAGTGTATTTTTTAAGCATTCATTTAAATCTAATCGAGAATGTATCGTTAGCTCGCTCATTCAATAATCTAATCGTTTTATCTAATTGAGAATGCATTATTAATGCATTCAGATGATCTTGTAAGAATGCGTAATTCACGCGTTCAAATAATTATAAGAGGGGAATCTAATGAAACTTGTAGCTATCACCAATTGTCCAACCGGCATTGCGCATACCTACATGGCGGCTGAAGCTTTGGAAAAAGCTGCTAAAGAACTAGGCGTTACAATCAAGGTTGAAACTCAAGGTTCAGTTGGCGTGGAAAACGAACTGACAGCACAAGAAATCAAAGAAGCCCATGCAGTACTAATCGCATCAGGTGTCGCGACGGATATTTCAAGATTTAAGGACAAGACAGTCATCGAATGGCCCGTAAGCAAAATTATCAGAGAGGCGAAACAAGCAATTCAAACAGCGATGAAGGCTACAGAAAAGCCTCTTGCCAAGGTTGAAGAACCAGATAAGAGTGCGGCAAATCCGATTCCTGTCCACGGAACGGGCGTTCTAAAACACCTCTTCACTGGTATTTCCTATATGATTCCAATCGTGGCTTCTGGTGGTTTACTAATTGCCATTTCCTTTTTATGGGGATTGAACCCTGCTGAAGGCTCACTAGGCGGAGCGCTAAACACTCTTGGTGGCGCTGCACTCTCCTTCATGATCCCAATAATGTGTGCATTTATTGCCTACTCGATTGCCGACCGTCCCGGTATTGCTCCCGGTCTTGCACTAGGCTATATCAGCGCAAACGTGGTTGGCGCTGGCTTCCTAGGTGCAATCGTCGCCGGTCTTGCCTGCGGTTATCTGGCATTATACCTTAAAAAGATTAAACTGCCTCAGGCATTGCAGGGAATTAACGTGGTCCTTTTCATTCCGCTGGTTACAACTGCCGTTGTCGGTCTCCTTATGATGTATGTTATCGGCAGACCTATTGAATCAGTCATGATCTGGCTGACCAATGGCCTAAACAGCCTATCAACAGCAAGCTCCGTTTTACTCGGTGTTGTTATGGGTCTGATGACAGCCTTTGACATGGGTGGTCCTTGTGATAAAGTTGCATATACATTCTCTGTTGGCCTGCTCGCCTCCGGCATCACTGCCCCAATGGCAGCGAACATGGCAGCGGGAATGTCCCCGGCTCTGGGACTTGCCCTGGCAACTGTTCTCTTTCGCTCCAGATTCACACCTCATGAGCGTGAGTCCGGCAAAGTGGCATGGGCCCTTGGCGCCTGCTTTATTACTGAGGGCGCAATACCGTTTGCCGCGGCAGACCCCTTGCGGGTCCTGCCTGCAACAATGCTTGGTTCAGCCGTAGCGGGGGCGTTGTCCATGCTGTTTGGTTGCACCCTGGCAGCTCCTCATGGCGGGATTTTCGCAATCACGATTCCCGGAGTAGTCGGAAACGTTGGGATGTACCTGGTAGCGATTGTCGCCGGCGCAGTTGTAACGGCAATTACAGTTAGCTTTACAAAGATGATAGGTAGGAAAAAAGCCTAACTCAACTTTTCAGGGAGTTCTCAAATGAGAACTCCCTGAAATATCAGTGAAGAAAAGACCAGGTGATAAAGATGATTAAGCAAAAATATCGTTTTTCCGGAGAAGAAGGGTTCCATGCCCGACCGGTAACAGAATTTGTTCAGGTTGCGAAACAATTCTCCAGCAACGTTGAGATTGAATATGAAGGAGAAACGTATGACGGCAAAAGCTCTATCTCTATTATGTGTAGTTGCATAGAAGATGGCTGCGTTTTCTCTCTAATTATAGATGGCGCTGATGAGCAGCAGGCGCGCCTGGCAATCCGGGAAAAAATGATGCACTCCCCGGAAGCCTACTTTGTTGAGGTGGCCGCTGATGAGAAATGCAGCAACGCTGGCAGCAGTAAAGATGCTTCAGCTAAAGGCAAAAGCGAAGGGTGCATAGCTGTATCCAGCGGGGTTGCTATTGGAAAAGCGCAGCTGTACCGCAGAAACGATGTCGGCGATATACAGACGACTGAGAACACTGATTCTGAACTGCAAAAGCTGGAAACCGCTATCTCTTCCTTGGCGAAAAGGTTAAAAGAATCGATCGCTGGCATTGTCAATGAAGATTCATTGGGAATAGTCGAGGCCCATGCCGAGATTCTTAAGGACGCTTCTCTAATCGACTTAATAAAAGATAAGATAACAACAGATAAGCTAGGCTGCGTTAGCGCAATCACGGTGGCTTCTGAAGAAATGCAAAAGCGATTTGAAGCTTTGAAAAACGAGAGAATGCGGGAACGGGCAGCTGATATTAAGGATGTTTTGAATCAACTGGCAAGTGAAATTACAGGGGTTCGCAACAATCTCGAAGTAAAGGGAAAAGATACAATAATAATCGCTGAAGAGCTTCTTCCTTCCGACACAATTCATCTTGATCCGGATATGACTGTCGGTTTTATAACCGAAAAGGGCGGCAGCAACTGCCACAGTTCTATTGTCGCCCGCGGACTGGGAATACCTGCGCTGTCAAATGTCAAGGATGCGCTTTCAATCATTCCCAACGAAGCTGTCGTGATTATAGACGGTGACGAGGGTGTCTATTATGTATCGCCCTCGGAGGAGCTGCTGCAAAAATACCGAGCGAAAGTTCAGGACAACATCCAAAAGCAGCAGGAAAACGAAAAATACAGGTCTCTGGCCTCGCAAACAGTCGATGGCAAGAAGATAGAGCTTGCCGCAAATATCTTTGACGCTGCTGAGATGGGAGCGGCGGTGCAAGCCGGCGCCGAAGGAGTTGGGCTGTTCAGGACAGAGTTCCTGTACATGAACAGGGAACAGCCGCCCACTTTGGAGGAACAATTTGAATGCTATAAGAAAACCCTTGTAGACGCGAACGGATTGCCTGTAACAATTAGAACCCTGGATGCCGGCGGTGACAAGCCAACCCCCTGCCTCAACATGCCCAAGGAGGATAATCCCTTCCTCGGAGTGCGGGCGATACGTTTTTGTTTAAAGAACCCGGACATTTTCAGGACCCAGCTGCGGGCGCTGTTGATGGCAAGCGCATATGGCAACCTGAGAATAATGTTCCCGATGATAACGATGCAAGAGGAACTGGTCCAGGTATTAAAGATCCTTAATGCAGAAAAGCAGTATCTTGTGGCAGAAGGAATAGCGCTGGGGAATTACCAGACAGGGATTATGATTGAGACCCCGGCTGCTGCAATTATGAGCAAAGATTTGGCGCCCTTAGTTGACTTTTTCAGCATTGGCACCAACGATCTGACTCAATATGTTATGGCTGCCGACAGAGGTTCTGGGGAACTCTCGGATTTTCAAAGCCCCTATCAGCCTGCTGTTTTGCGCCTGATAAACTATGTGGTTAAGTCCGCGTCAATGCACAGCGTTTGGGTCGGCATCTGCGGGGAAAGCGGGGGCGACCAGCTGCTGACGCCGTTGTTTATCGGAATGGGAATTTCCGAACTGAGCATGACCGCCAAAAAAATACCCTTGCTTAGAAGTATAGTCAATAGCCTGGCATATGAGGCTCTTGCGCAAAAGGTAGAATTAGTGATCAATTCTCCTACTGCTGTAGAGCTTAAAGAGCGGCTAATAAATTTGCACAGATAATATAAGGCGGCAGACTAAAGTCTGTCGCCTTATGTTTATTAAAGTAGCGCAAAAATCAGCACAAAACAACTTCGACGCCGTAATTATCCAACTCGGCTGCCGCCTGTTTGTCAACATTGCTATTAGTGACCAACATGTCAATATTGTCAAGCTGGGAAACGTGATAAAATCCTTCATGCCCAAACTTAGTTGAATCGGCGACAACTATTGTCTGCTTCGAGCGTTCCATCATTAGGCGGTCCATGGCGGCCTCTTCTGGGTGGTAGGTTGTAATTCCCGTTTTGCTGCAGCTGATCCCGCTGACAGACAATATTGTCTTGTCTGCCCGGTAGCGCTTCAGTTGTTCAAGGCAGTCGTGTCCATATAGAAATAAGTACTGGTTGTTTATATCGCCGCCCAACAGTTTAACGCGAAATGCAGGCACGTCGCCAAGCTCCATTGCACAATAAATAGAGTTGGTTACTATATTTAAATTGCGATGCTGTTTCAGCTGGATAGCAGTAAAGTACGTTGTGGTGCCGGAGTTGATGAAAATGGTCTCCCCATCCTTGATAAGGTTTGCTGTAGCAATGGCAATGCCCTTTTTTAAGGATTCATTTTCCTGCTTGCAGCGCTCGAAAAAAAGATTATGGTAATTCTTCGATGATTGCTTGGCTCCCCCCTGGACCCGTTCAAGGTAACCCCTTTTTTCCAGCTCATTGAGGTCATTGCGTATGGTTACAACTGTGGCCCCTAACAGTTCACTGAGCTGTGAAACGCGAACCTGGCCATCACGGTAGAGAATCTCCAAAATCTTATTTCTCCGTGAATCAATTTTCAAACTGTTACTTTGTGGCATAAATTCACCTCATTGAATGAAGTTCTCAGCTGCCATTTTTGATGGTATCTATTATTGACTTAGGATTTATTGCGGAAAATACAGAACGGCCTGCAACCACAATGTCGGCGCCGGCTTCACGGCACACTGCAGCAGTAGTGGGGTTGATGCCACCGTCAACGCTGATTAGATAGCTTGAGTCTGATTGTTTTCGCATCTTGGCAGCTTCCTTGATTCTGTCAGCAGCCTCAGGCATAAATTTCTGACCGCCGATTCCAGGATGTATGCTCATAAGCAAAAGAATATCCATAATATCTTGATATTGTGCAATGCTGCAAACAGGTGTCTGCGGGCACAGGGATATTCCAAATCCGACGTCGTTTTGCGAACATATTTTGCCGATTTCCCTCAGCTTGTCCGTAGCCTCATAATGTACAGTTATGCAGTCAGCGCCTGCATCAATAAACCGTTTTGCGAAATTTTCAGGATGGTGAATCATGAGGTGAACGTCAAAATACAGATTGCTGATTGGCCTTATTCCCTCCAAAATATTGGGCCCGAAGGACATGTTGGGGACAAAGGAGCCATCCATAACATCAATATGCAAGTATTCAGCCCCTGCAGCTTCAACGGCAGCAACCTCTTCTCCATATCGTGCGGAACATGCCGCAAATAAAGATGGTGAAACAATCATCAGGTATTCTCCTTATTCAAGATTTGCGTGCAGATTAAGACCTTTTGAGATATCAACACCTTTTGCTTCTGCCAGCTTAATCAACATGGCATCAAGGATAATCAACAAGCTTTGTTCAAACGAGTTTCCGCCGGGCTGCCAAGACTTGCCGATTTCTAGATGATTGATTGAAGCCGGTATAATCAGCGCATAATCTGCCATCTGCGCGATTGAAGAATTTTTTTTGGTTGACAACACGCCGATTTTTGCGCCGACTTTTTTAGCTTTTTCAACAACAACGCGCAAGGTTGCAGTTTCGCCGGAGCCGGTTCCGACTACCAGCATATCCTCCTCTGTAATAGCAGGAGTCACCGTTTCTCCGGCTACATATGCCGTAAAGCCAGCATGCATCAGCCTCATTGCGAATGCCTTTAGCATCAGCAGAGAACGCCCCGCGCCGGCTAAAAACACCCGTTTTGCCGACAGGATTTCTGTTGCCATTTTTTCAGCTTGCTCAGGATTCATGGCAGCGAGAATTTCTTGGATTTCATCCGTTATTCTCTTTGAGTAATCTAATACGTTCATGGGATGCCTCCTATATGCAGTTGGCAGGCCAATTTGGTCTGCCAACTGTGTAGCTCATTATTCGCCTATGATCTGGACCTGAACTTGACGTTCGCGGGCACGAACCTGGTCCCAGTCGATGAAGTAAACGTAGCCAAACTGTCCGAGATCCATTTCACCGTCGGCAATGACAATGCTCTCGCTTCTGCCGAAGAAGATTGAACGAAGGTGGGCATCGGTGTTGAGGGACGCGAACGGTTCATCGCCGACAGAGTATGCGAATTCAATGTGTTTTTCACCTGGATGCATGTACTGATGCTCTACACGGCAAGTGGGAACCAGCTTTTCCATAATGTTGCACAGGTCCTGCTGGAGATACTCAAGGCCAAAATAGGTGTAATCATGGGAGCATTCCTGAATCATGACAGAGCAGGTTGTGTGATGTGAATAAACAACGCAGATACCATTCTTGACACCGGATTTTGCCACAATTTCTTTTACCTGCTTTGTAACATCGTGGAATGTAGGGTGCAGACCTTCTGAATGAACTGTGATTGGCTCGCGATAGACTTTCATTGTTTACCCTCCAATTATATTTGCTTAAGATTAGATCTTTGCTTGCTTATTTAGAAGTACGCTCATCCCATGCCTGGCGGGCGGCCTGCAGCATTTCATTGACGATTGCGCGTTTATCTTTTGCGCAGGCAACGGCGCTTGATGAACCTGAGGCATCAGCTCCCTCGCGGATAACATTGTAGACATCCTTGCCGCAGGAGATGCCTGCTCCGATAAGAACATAAATATCAGGATTAATAGAGTGTATCGCGTTGACTGACTCACGAATATATGTGAGGTCACTTACTTTTCCTGTGCCGATAAGGTCATTGGGCTCAGCGGTTATTACCGTGGGAGCAAGAAGCGCTGCGGCTTTCGCTTCAACGGATGAGTCGGTGCAAATCAGGGTCAGCATGTTTAACTCATTTGCACGATCCATAGTATTTTTCAAGGTGAGATAGGAAAGCTGTTTTTCTACATGGTTCAGCATTACTCCATCTGCGCCAGCAGCTCTGACAGACTCGGGCAATATATTTGCAAGGCCCCGTCCGACAGGGATATTGTCCATTGAAGGAGCAAATACGATCAAATTTTCTGTTGCCTTGGCAACCATGCGAATGTCAGGAAAAGGCGTAGTGAAAATGACCTGAACTCCGTGTTTTTTTGAGGCTTCTTCCGCTATCAGCGCAAGTTCAAGAACCTCTTCACCGTAAAGATACTGTTTGGGTCCGATTTCGAAAAATGGCGGTTTGAGAATACGTTTCGTATGCAAAGTATCACTCCTAATTTGAATTTCGGATGCTGAAACAATCTCTGTTCCGATACATTAACTATAACTAAAACAAGAGAAATAATCAAGGTTATTTACTCATTATCTTCTAATCCTTTGTCAGTAAAGCGAACCGGGAAAACGCTATCTTCTGAATCGAAAATACAGCTTTCCTAGGATTCCAGGGAATGAGCATTGTTATTGCCTGTTGGGGTTTAATCAAAGCTTCCATGAGCTTTCATTTTTACGCCAGGGATGAATTCGGCGCAATTTGATTTCCTAGCAGAACATTTTCTAGGCCTCCTTTGCGCCAAGGAGGCATTTTAATGTTTGAATATACTCTGTGCTCTGGAGTCTCCCATATCTTCGGGGAGCCTTTCTTCATTTCCGTCCAGGTTAATTACTTGAAAGGTGCTTGATCTTATTATCTTTCAGGGGTGTATGGGCCGAGGTCTTACTCATTAAAATTCATCATAACAGGGGACAATGTCTTTAAGGGTAACGTTCTTAGCCAACATCATCATAATTTATCCACTGCAATGTTTCCGGGTTATTTCCGTTAGTCTGCTTCATTTTAAGCATTTTTATGAGCGTAAAACTCAAACAAGTGATAGTTTTGTCAGATATTGTGCAGAGCCCAAAGGAAAGGTACACCAGGGCAGGAAATTTTAGATTACTGTAAAGCGGTGCCTTAACATTTCGGAGAAAAAGCTTTCTAATATTTACTCAAGTTAGCGATTCGCTCCAAAACGTATTCTATTGTTAAAAGGAATACCCGTGATGTCTCCAGAATATTAACAGTAACGGCTTGACTGATTAACAAACGCCAGCCGTATATGTAAGGAGGAGGTGTAATCATGCGGATTGATAAATCGAAATGTGTCAATTGCGGACTCTGTAAGCCTTACTGTCCTGTTCAGGCCATTGAAGGGGATGAGGTTCAGGTAAATCTGGATAAATGCGTGGAGTGCAATGTATGTCTGCGCAGTCATGTATGCCCCACCGATGCGTTTGTGCGGGAAAAACTTGAGTGGCCCCGGGTTTTGCGATCAATATTTAGTGACCCGCTGGGCAAACATGAATCAACCCAAGACATGGGACGGGGTACCGAAGAGGTCAAGACCAATGATGTCACAAATTTAGTCGCTCCTGGCAATGTCGGAATGACAGTGGAAATTGGTCGCCCAGGCATCAGCGGCAGCTTTTCCGATTTAGAAAAAGTAACTACCGCCCTGGCAAAAATCGGAGTAAATTTTGCGCCCAGGACTCCAGTTACTGCCCTGATGAGTGATCAGGCCACGGGTCAGCTACAACAAGAAATACTTAATGAACGTGTATTATCGGCAATCGTGGAGTTTACAGTAAAGGAAGAGCAGGTTGGCCAGGTCCTAGAAGTTCTAGATAAAGTAAAAGATGAAATAGATACGGTATTTAGTCTGGCGGCTTTTTATGCCGGAGGGAACGAGCAGAAATATCCTAAGGCGGAATTCTTTAGTTCCAGAGGCTACACAGTTTCTCCCGCAGCAAAAATTAATCTGGGCTTGGGAAGGCCATAGAAAGGGGGTGTCTCTTTGACCCATACAAACTTCCGAGAAGGTACACTCGAGACGTACAAGCGTGATTATGTGGTTTTGGTTATGCCTGCGAAGGGCTTTAATAATCGGGAAGACATTGGTGATAAGTTACGGGACATCTGGAGAATAATGTACAGCTATAAGCCCATTAACGGTGGCGGAGTTAGTACAGGTATGCTCCTGACAACTCCTGCTGAGACCATCATCGAGAAGATCGAAAACAAGACTCCGATGCTGCTGGGGGTATACTCCGACAAGGATACTGTTAACCGGGTGATTAGGGATATTAAAGCTGCAGATCGCGGCATCTCTGTTGTGGTTAGCGGTCTTATTGAAGACACAGCCGAGATTGCCAAAGCAAACGGCCTAAATTTACACAGTATTGAGTACGTTCTCGGCATTCATGGTCGCCGTGATCTCTTGCCTCCTGAGCATATTCGGGAAGTAACGACGATGTGCGGTCATGGTCTAATCTCTTCACACTTAGTAGCCCACCTCTTAGAACAAGTTAAGGGAAAAAAGATGGGTGTGGATGACGCAGTAACTGAAATTGGCAGGCAATGCATTTGTGGGATTTTTAATACTGAGAAAGCTAGGTTTCTATTCGAGCGTGCCCTGAAAGCGGAAATGAAATAACGAATTTATTTATAAGGAAGGGGACTTAATAGTGAGCATTAAAAATATCACTTGGCCTGTTTTTCTAATCCTTGTAGCAGTTGCTGTCATTCTAATCTATACCAATACTCTTCCCAATGACATGGTAGGCGCCTTTAGTCTAATGCTAATAATGGGTTTGGTGTTTGGGGAGATTGGTGATCGGACCCCCATTGTAAAGGATTACTTGGGTGGAGGGCCAATTGTATGTATCTTCGTGCCAGCCATTTTGCTTCACTTTAAACTATTGCCCCAGTACGTTGCTGATATAATGACTAACTTTATGAATAACATGAATTTCTTTGCGTTCTTTATTGCCATCATGGTAGCTGGAGCTATCCTGTCCCTGAGCCGGAAAATTATCATTAAAGCCTCAATCCGCTATGTGCCAGCCCTTTTGGGGGGAATAATCGTTTCTTTTTTAGCTGCTGCAGGCGTAGGCTTGATTACTGGTTATGGCGTAAAAGATGCAATATTTGACATTGCTATTCCCGTTATGGGCGGCGGAGTTGGGGCGGGCGCTCTGCCACTGTCGCAGATTTATGCAGGAGCGACCGGCGGTGATGCAGCGACAATCCTCTCGACTATTATGCCTGCTGTGGTTCTGGCTAACGTTGTTGCCATCCTGGTAGGTGCCCAGCTGAACCGACTTGGTAAAAAGCGTCCTAAACTGACGGGTAACGGTCTAATCCTCAAAGTCGAAGACAAAGAGTTAATGGCAGAAATAGAGGCAGACACCAATAAAAGCGACACGACCCCGATGGACGTTAAAACACTAGGCGCCGGTTTTCTTATTTGCCTCGGCTTCTACCTGATTGCCTTGCTAATCAATAAATTTATCTTCCCCGGTATTCACACTTTTGTCTGGTTGATTCTCCTACTCACCGTTGCCAAGGCCGCTAAGCTGCTCCCCGAGCACCTGGAAGTGGGAACCATTCAGTGGTCCCGGATATGGACTAAAAACCTTATTTACGGTGCGTTAATCCCAATTGGCCTAGGTTTTGTTAATATTACCACAGTAGTGGGGGCGCTTACCAATGTGTCCTACCTGTTAGTCATCGTTGCTACTGTATTAGGTGCTGCAATTGGCGCTGGTTTGGTAGGTCATTTTGTTGGTCTGTATTTTGTAGAGTCCTCCATTTCCGGCGGTTTATGTATGGCAAACATGGCCCAAACTGGTGATCTGGCAGTATTGTCGGCTGCTAAACGGATGCAGCTGCTACCCTTCGCGGCGTTTTCGTCCAGGATTGGCGGCTCTATTATCCTCGTTTTGGCAGGATTATTAGTGTCCATGTTCCTCTAACCCTGCTGCAAATTGAATAACTGTATCAGGGTCGGTGGCCCTGATACAGTTATTTTAAGGTTATTACATTACTGTCAGATCAGATTTAAACCTCTTCAAAAGCATAGATATTTCTACATTGGTTATTCCGTCGATGGTATAGACATGTTTTTGGAGGAAGTCAACTAAAGAATCGTTATCTTCCATGAAAGCGTGGACGTGCAGGGCTGTAGAGCCTGTCATCTGATATACAATTTTAACTTTGTCCTGGGCAACTAAATTCTTTGCTACACTGATCATTTTATTTGGCTCCACCCCTACTTCCAGGAACACCGACAATGGAAATCCCACCTTTTCCCCCTGAACGACAGTTGTAAATTGGGTGATAATGCCAGCACTAATGAGATTGTTGATCCGCTCCCTTACAGCAACCCGGGATAAATGGGTTTGACGCGCGATTTCGGCATATGAAATTCTACTGTCCTTCGTTAAGAGATCTAAGATCTTTTGGTTAATCGAGTCCAGGTTTTTAAAGTCCATAAGGCACCTCCGAGATTTAATTGTGTTCCTTCAATATAGTTTGACGCAAAGTCGCTTTATCCTGCATCAAATTGATCCATTTGCTAATAAGAAGTATAAGCTTGTTAACAAAACTCAAAAAATATCGGATGGCGGTTTCCGTATGGAAGATTTGACAGCACATACTCCTTCAAACCTAAAATGTAAATAGACAGTGGATTTGGAGGCTAAATCTTTGGTCTGTAAAGCTTAACAAAGCTGGCGACAAAAGCCAGTGAAATGTCACTTGTAATATAAACATCGCAAACTATGTACATCTGTTAAGAGGAAATCCGGTATGCTTTCCGGAATATAGTATATATGCCAATTCATAATTACGCTTTGTCTGGGATGGAAATCCCAGTATTAACAACTAGGAGGTCTGATAATGAAGGAAATCATTTTTTATGGGCGAGGCGGTCAAGGTGCAGTCACCGCTTCCAAATGGTTAGTGTCCGCAGCTGTATTTGAACAAAAGTATGCCCACGCCTTACCCGCTTTTGGCCAAGAGCGTCAGGGTGCGCCTGTGTATGCTTACGCTCGCATAGATGTCCAGCCCATTGCGACCAAGTCCTTTGTGTACAAGCCCGATTGTGCTGTGGTCTTTGATAACCATCTTCCTGCTCTTGGTGTTGATTATTCAGCGGGAATCAAGGGTGATAAGATCTTGGTCATTAATAGTCAAACAGAAATAGACCCGCAAATTGCCTCCGCTTTTTCAGCAGTCGGCAGGGTGGATGCCACGGGAATAACCGGAGATATTCTGGGGCGTGTCCCTGCCAATGCAGCTATGTTGGGCGCCCTGGCGGCCACAACGAACTGGATTAGTATAGACAGTGTTATCCTTGCCCTTAAAAGAAGTATGCCAGGAAGGATGGGTGAACTTAATGCCAAAGCAGCACAAGAAGCTTTCAGCGTTACAGCAGTTACAAGAAGCAAATAAAACTCATTCAGTATTACAGGGTCCAGTGGCAGATTTGCATGCTAACACTCTTACAGGAAACTGGAGGCAAAAGCGCCCGGTAATTACTATGGATTGTCGAAACTGTGGGTTGTGTGAGAAATATTGTCCTTGTGGGGTAATATCTCCTGGGGATGAAATACGTCAAATTGATTATACCTGGTGCAAGGGATGCGGTGTTTGCATTAGTGTCTGTCCTTTTGCTGCCATTAAGGAAATTCCAGAGAACCAGGGGGAAGAAAAATGAAAATGACGGCGATGAATGGAAATGATGCTGCCGCAGCTGGTGCTCGCATGGCTCGGGTGCAGGTTGTCGCAGCCTACCCCATCACTCCTCAAACCCCAATTGTTGAAAACCTCGCTACGGCAATAGACAAGGGCGATTTAAAGGCGAATTACATCAATGTCGAATCCGAGCACTCAGCTCTCTGTGCTACGGTGGGGGCCTCCTTGGTTGGAGCTCGGGCATTTACAGCCACAGCTTCCGCTGGTCTTGCTCTTATGCATGAGATTACCGGTGTCGCTGCTGGTTGTCGCCAGCCTATTGTAATGCCAGTAGTTAACCGGGCTATCCCCAGTCCCTGGAGTCTCTGGTGCGACCATTCAGACATCATGGGGGAGCGGGATCAGGGTTGGATTCAACTCTTTGCTGAAACCTGTCAGGAGGCTCTGGATTTTGTCATTCTTTCCTATCGCCTGGCTGAGGATAAACGTGTTCAACTGCCAGTGATGATAGGAATCGATGGTTTTTTCTTATCCCACATTACTGAGCCTGTAGCCGTTCCCAGCCAAGAACAGGTGGACGCTTATTTGCCACCTAGGGAACCTCATAATTTGGTCTTGGATGTAGATAACCCATTGGCGATTAACACCTTAACACCGCCGGGACTATTTACTGAAATAAAATATCAGCATAAGCAAGCCATGGAAAATGCTGCTGTGGTCATGGGTAAAGTTTTTGCATCTTTTGCTGCAGCCTTTGGCAGGAAGTATTCCGTGGTAAAGAAATACAAGACTGAGGACGCAGATATAGTTTTTGTCGCCATGGGCACCATGGCTGGCACTGGTCGTGATGCTGTGGATGCGTTGCGGAGCAAGGGGCACAAGGTGGGTATGCTGCGGATAATAAGTTTCCGTCCTTTCCCTACAGAAGCCGTCCAAGATGCTCTAAAGGAAGCTGAGAAAGTAATAGTCCTGGATCGCAGTGCCGGGCTCGGATCTACCCCACCTTTGGCCTTAGAAGTGAGCAGGGCCGTTCCGGACAAGTCTTTTACCAGTTGTGTGGCCGGTTTGGGTGGTCGGGATGTCACCATCGCCACATACGAACAGGCGTTGAGCGTGACAGGAAAAACCGGAGTCAACTGGCTTGATTTGAAGGAGGGAGAGTAAGTGAATAAGTTTATTGGACTAGCCAATGGTATAACAACATGCGAAGGATGCGCCATGGAAACTGCAGCGCGGCATATGATAGAAATTCTTGGCCCGCGCACCATCATCTTGACTCCCCCCAGTTGCTCTGCTATTCTAACCGGGTTTGGTCGGGAAACCGGTTGGACGGTGCCCTCCTTTATGTCAAACCTGGAGGCTGTTGCAGCATATGGTTCTGGGGTTAGGGAAGCATTGGACATCCTTGGAAAAGGTGATGTCAATGTGGTGGGTTATGCTGGCGACGGAGGGACTTTAGATATAGGCCTACAGGCCCTTTCCGGGGCCATTGAGCGGGGGCATCGCTTAATCTATATCTGTTATGACAATGAGGCCTACATGAATACCGGTATCCAACGCAGCAGCGCAACTCCGGCCGGAGCCTGGACAACCACTACCCCAGGGGGAAAACGGGGCGATCGCAAGGATATAGATGGTATGCTAGTGGCTCAAGGTATTCCCTATTTGGCCACTGCTTCAGCATCATATATTGATGATTTTCGCAATAAAGTCGCCACGGCTATGAAAGTGGATGGCCCTTCTTTTATTCACCTGCATTCAGCCTGTCCCACAGGATGGCGTTTTAATCCTGCTGAAACTTATCGTGTCGGCAAACTTGCAGTAGATTGCGGCCTCTGGGTTCTATACGAAGTAGTAAACGGCAAATACCGTGTAACAAGAAAACTCAAATCTCTGGAACCAGCTTCAAATTACTTCACCGCCCAGGGAAGGTTTAAGCACTTATCCAGGCAGGAAATTGACAGTCTTGCTGCCCAGGCTCAAGAGGGCTATTACGCTATCGTGGCAAAGGAGAATGACTAGATGGAGAATACCCTAAAGTCCTTTTTCGAACCGTCCAGTGTTGCAGTTATTGGCGCCACTACCGATGTTGGCAAGGCGGGCTACCAGATAACCCAGAATCTGGTGGGGCGCAATTTTACTGGCAGAATTTATCCAGTCAATCCCAAGAACGACAGTATATTTGGTCTTGCTTGCTATCCTTCTTTATCTGAAATACCTGAACCTGTAGAGTTAATCGTTATCTGTATCCCTGCCCCCGGTGTGCCCGGAGTTTTTCGTCAGGCCGCGGCCCGGGGTGATGTAAAGGCTGCGGTGATAGTTGCCGCAGGTTTTAGTGAGACTCGTATTCCCGAGCGGATTGCCTTGGAGGAGGAAGTAGTCTCCATAGCCAAGAAAGCAGGCATCCGGGTTTTTGGTCCCAACTGTGTTGGCGTCATGAACTCAGCCAATAATCTGGATACTACTTTTGCCCCTCCTCGGCGGCAAGTGCCGGGTTCCATGAGCATTATCAGTCAGAGTGGCTCCTTGGGAGCGTCAATCTTGATGTTTGCTGGTGATCAGCCCGTGCCAATTGGTTATGCCAAGTGGGCGCATGTGGGGAATATGTGTGATGTGGATGTATTAGAGTTACTAAAGTATTACCGTGATGATGATCAAACAGCAGCAATTGCCGTATATATGGAGGGCATTGATAATGCCCGGGAGTTTATGGAGGTTGCCAGGGATGTCACCAAGACTAAGCCGATAATTACCCTCAAAGTGGGACGAAGTGACTTGGGTTCTAAGGCTGCGGCTTCCCACACCGGTTCTTTGGCTGGTTCCGAGCAAATATATGAGGGCGCCCTGAAACAGGCTGGGGTTGTTCGGGTAAATACCATTGAAGAGCTTTTGGATACAGCGAAGGCCTTATCAGCTCAGCCCATTCCCCGAGGCAATCGGGTTTGCATTCTTACCGAGGCTGGCGGCCCTGGCATAATAGCCATGGATGAAATCGGATTGGCCAATGGGGCAGCCCGGTTGGCCACCCTGTCGGAACAGACTAAAGATAAGTTGCGGGAAATACTGCCGCCAATGGCAATAATTTGTCATCCTGAGGGCTATATTGACATGTCTGCAGCTGCCAACGAGGAACACCATGCACTGGCTTTGGATGTAATTCTCGCTGATCCCGGAGTGGATTCTGTGTTGCTGATGAGCGTACCGCCGTCTTTCCTGGAGCCCAATGATTTAGCAGAGGCAGTAGTGAAAGTCAAGGAGAAGTATGACAAACCTGTGCTGACTTGCCTTCTGGCGGGAGACTGGGTCAAAGAAGCTAGGCTGATCATGGAAAACAATAAAATGCCCACCTTTGATATGCCCGAACGGGCTGCCCGGGCCTTAATCAATATGAATAAAAGATCTGCTTATTTGAGGGGGACACAAAATGAACGCTCTAATTAAGGCTGCCTTGAATAGAAACCGAAGTTTTACTGAGCCTGAGGCGCGGGATTTCCTATCAGCATATGGATTGCCCCTTGCAGGTTATAAGGTCGCAGCACATGCCCAAGAGGCGGTTGTGGCAGCGGCGGAAATAGGCTTTCCCGTAGTCCTGAAAATAGTATCGCCGGATATCCTTCACAAAACCGATGCAGGCGGAGTAAAGGTGGGAATTGAAAGCCAGGAAGACGTCATCGCTGCCTTTAATGACTTAATTGCCAATGCTAAGGGTTACAAAGGGGATGCAGATATCCATGGTGTAATGGTCACATCCATGGCTGAGACCGGATTAGAAGTTATTATTGGCGCCGTTCGCGATCCCCAGTTCGGCCCGGTGGTAATGTTTGGCCTGGGCGGAGTCTTGGTGGAGATATTTAGAGACGTATCTTTCCGGGTTGCTCCACTGACTGAAGTGGATGCCTTGGAAATGGTGCAGGAAATAAAATCTGCGCCGTTGCTTAAGGGGTACCGGGGTGATTCGCCAAAGGATATCCAGGCATTGGCACAAGCCCTGGTCACCGTATCCCAGGTAATGGAGGAAAATCCCCAAATCAAGGAAATTGATCTAAACCCAGTATTTGTGTATGAGAAGGGAATTGTTGCCGTAGACGCCAGGGTTATCCTGTAAAGCGCTCCCTAGGTTATTTGTTGTGAAGCGGAAGTTTGGCCTTGAGGTGCGTAGCTTCAGCCATACCAAAGTGGACTTCCTGGACCAATCCCTGGGGGGGCCAGTCATGGATCTCATGGCGGGGATTAAGCTGGCCCTTTGACTCAGGAACATCTTAAACCCAAGTAAAGTAGTGCGGATATAACGATAACCGGGACTGTTCCATGTTGGACCATCCCGGTTTTGTTTTGGAGGTTATCTTGCCAATCGTAACCTTCGGAATTGGCCCAAGAAAAAAAGCACCCGCATTCCTGTCGGAAAGCGGGTAAATGTTACTCTTTTAGAATGGGGAAGAGTATTTTTGTATTATATCTAAGAGGGAGGTTTGTTCGATTGGTTTAGGCAGATGATGATTGAATCCACTGGCCAGCATTTTCCTGACATCTTCTCTGCGGGTCAGTGCGGTCTGTGCCACAATTGGCACCGGTGTTTTCGAATGAAGTTCTTCCCAAGCCCGGATTTCCTTGGTAGCTTCGTACCCATCCATTATGGGCATCTGGATGTCCATAAGGATAAGGTCATAATCTGTGGCCTTTGCCTTAGTTACTGCAACTCTGCCGTTATCTGCAATATCCAAATGATGAGGAGTTGTCTTTAAGTAACACTGGATAAGCAGGCAATTATCTTTATTGTCTTCAGCCAACAGTATTTTTAGCGAAGCAGGGACCATTATATCGTTACTCCAATCTGGGGTTTGGAACTGAAGGAATTGGGACCCAAGAAATATCTGATTTGTCATCAGCCAGGCCGGGAATGGCTTCGTCTGTTTTTTGAATCCGACAAGCGAAACTTAACCGGGGAAAATCTTCCCTCATCAGTATCACATCCTTGTGTGTTAAGATGGCAGGAAACTGCCTGTTATCTTTATGATGAGCCATATTGAGATGGAATCATATTATTCATGACAAAGATTTGCTCAGCTAACTTGCATCTCAAGAAAGGTGCACAAAAGACCCGGAGAAGCTATATTCCTCTGTTAGTTAATTACCCAGATGCGGGGAATATCATCTTCACCGTCAGGAACAACGGGGTCATTCATCTGCGGTGTCTTTTCTTCCTCGGTCTCGATAACAGAATCAATAACCCAGATCCGGGGGATATCATCTTCCCCTGCATGTACAACAATAGGTGCCAAAAGTACTGAGAAGATGACCGCTACTAAAGTCAACAATGCGAATCCCTTTTTCATTACTTTCCACCTCCTAACTTGATTTAATTCACCCTTATTGTACAATGTATTTATATTAACGAACCCCGATGATAATCGGGGTTTTGAGGGGTATCGCAATGTTTGTAAGTTATAACCTTGAAGATTTTGGCAATGAGCTTAGGAAAATACGCAGGAGCTTGGGTTTTAGCCAGTCCTATGTCCAGAGAACAGTTGGTGTCAATATCGATACGATCAGAAAAATAGAAGGCGGGCTCGTGGTTCCAAGATATGATACTCTGGAACTGCTTTCTGTTGCCTACAAACAAGACTTGCTTGAGCTTCTTAAAAATTGCAGATCTAATAGATTTATAATGGAATATTATGACGAGCTGGACTATATTATTACCTGTTATGATAAAGTTGCTGCTGCCAGGCTGAAAAAGAAATTGCATCAAAACTTCTCCCATGACATTCAGATCTCCATGGTAAATCCTAACGAATTGAAGCAATTTATTGAGTTTGTAGAGGCTATTGACGCGTATTTTTCCAGTTTTACTTTGGACAGAGAATATTCCCAAAATAATCTCATTAAGTCCTTGCGCCTGACAATCCCTGACTTTGATTTGAAAAACTTCAAAGACTATAATTATAGCTATATGGAGTTTCGGATACTCTTGTTTATCAGTTTGTTCATTGCTCTAGAAGGAGATCTTATCTATAGCAATAAGATTTTGTACTATATTCTCAAAACCATTACCAACAAAAAATACACCACGAAATATATTGACTTCCTGATTATTAATATTCACTTTAATATCGCTTATAACTACCACAAATTGGACAAACATGCCCAGGTGATTGAAACAGCTGATGACGGCATTACATATTGTTTGGAACACAGAACTTACCATGCCTTGTTTTCTTTGTACTACCGAAAGGGTATAGCACAGTTTAATCTTGAGGATGAGAACTATCTGGATTCTATAACCACTGCCTTTTACATATTAAAGGCAATCCGAATTCCCAAGTTATTAGAGCAGTATGTAAAAATTACCGAGGATAAATACGGAATCTTGATACCGCTGGCAAAATAGGCCTTGCTTTCTAAAAAAACAACAACTCCGGAAATCCCGGGGTTGTTGTTTTTTGCCAATCCCTCTATCAAATATCCTCCAGCTCAAGAGCTACAACCGTATCTATTTCATTGGGCAAGGGGTAGGTTAGGTGCTCTGGCTTGCCGAAATTAATAAAAATATAGTCATTGTAGTCCATGGTATTCCAGGGTTTTAGCGGTTTCATCTCTGAATTGTCTGCCAGCAACCTGATCTTTTTCACCTTGCCATTCAACCCTTGAATCGCCAAGGGTCCGATGCTGCCTTCAAATATATGGGCGTAGAGGATGTTGCCCTTTTGGGTGTAATAACCCCACTCGGGTTTGGGTAAGTATGCTTTGCCGCAGTTGTATATGCTGTCCCCATTTTGTTTTAGCCAGCTGCCGATTTTCTCAAGAACAGCCAGTGATTCTTGGGGGATTTCACCCTTGGCATTGGGGCCGACATTGAGCAGAAGGTTGCCGTTTTTGCTGACACATTCCACCAGCTTGCGAATGATCAGCTTGGGGGACTTAAAATTCTTATCTGTCGAGGAATAACCCCAATGATTGTTCATAGTTATACATGCTTCCCAGGGGATGGGCTTGCCCTTTTCATCAGTAATCCCTTCCGGGGGAATGATTTGCTCAGGAGAGGCGAAATCTCCGGCATAAAAACTGGGGTTGCCAGTCCTGATGCTGCCTGCGTATTCTCCGCTCGCTTCCAATCTGTTGTCTATGATTACGTCGGGCTGCAATTCGCGTACCATTGTAATCAATTCAGCAGCTTTCCACTTTTCCCCAACCATTTGATCATAGGAAAAGTCAAACCAGAGGATATCGATTTTTCCGTAGTTAGTGCACAGTTCCCGTACTTGTCCGTGCATATATTTGAGGTAATTATCAAAGTCATGTTTGGTATTTCTATAAGCTGGATTATCCCGCATGGGATGATGCCTGTCTCCATAATGAGGGTAATCAGGATGCTGCCAGTCGATGAGAGAATAATACAGCCCCACTTTCAGCCCTTCCGCCCTGAAGGCATCTGTGTATTCTTTGATTAAATCCCTTTGGCCCCGGGTATTAGTGGCTTTATAATCTGTGAGTTTGCTGTCAAACAGGCAAAAACCGTCATGGTGTTTTGCCGTCATTACCGCATATTTCATACCGGCGGTTTTCGCGGCTTTAGCCCAGGATTTTGGGTCATAATTTAGCGGGTTAAATTCATCAAAGTATGCCCGATACTCTTCTTTGCACATTTTCTCGGCAGTCATGACCCATTCGCCCCTGGAGGGTATGGAATACAAGCCCCAGTGGATGAACATGCCGAACCTGTCTTTGAGAAACCAGTTTGTCCTGTTAGTTCTTGTGGGCATTAATATCCTCA
>ENA-UOOE01000434-UOOE01000434.1-fermentation-metagenome-genome-assembly--contig:-NODE-434-length-41226-cov-6.551626_pt1 | contig 41226 bp, 35 predicted proteins | sample MGYA00245776_ERZ724021 | MGnify/ENA primary metagenome ERZ724021 (study PRJEB28704, sample SAMN03018321) | fermentation metagenome | biome: anthropogenic terrestrial biome; feature: soil; material... | reverse complement strand
TTCTAAGCATCAGATGGAGTTAAAACTCCATCTGATGCCAAGAACTCTGTTTATAGACTACTCTTTATTGAATTTTTTTGCATATAGTGCTATACTAAAAGTAGAAATACAGCGTATATATCATACTTAAAAAGTTATATATCATATAATATATTAAATGTTCGTACTATGATTATAAGGGGGATTTGTTAAAATGAATACTACCTACTGTTTTTCTAAAATATCCGAGGACTTACAAAATCAAATTGAAGATTTAATAGAAAAATCCGGAATGCCTGCAAAAGAATTCATAAATGCATTAGCTGAACACTACAATGTAAAATGTTCTAATATATCACCTGTAGCAATTGATTATTCAAATTACTGGAATAGTTTTGTAGACTAATATAAAATAAAAAAATAAATGGCTGGAAATTAAATTTTCCAACCATTTATTTTTTATCTTCAATTATGAAAGCATAGCAAATCTAAATATAAATAAGGCTGCAAGTATATATACTATTGGATGAACTTCCTTATGTTTTCCTGTAGCTACTTTAACTATTGGATAAAATATTATTGCTGCTGCTATACCATTTGCTATACTGTAACTAAAAGGCATAAATGCTATAGCAAAGAAAGCTGGAAGTCCTTCTGTAAAATCACTAAAATCTATTTTAGTAACTACTCCCATCATAAGTGCTCCTACAATTATAAGTGCTGGAGCTGTAGCTTGGCTAGGAACTATGCCAACTAGCCCACTAAAAAATAATGAAAGTATAAATAATATTCCGACAACAAATGAAGTAAGTCCTGTCCTTCCTCCTTCAGATACACCTGCAGTAGATTCTACATAGGTATTAACAGTACTTGTTCCTAATATTGAACCAATAGTAGTTGCAAGGGAATCTGCAAAAAGAGCTTTATGCATATTCTTAACTTTTCCATTTTCATCAACCATGCCTGCTTTTTCAGCTGTACCAACAAGTGTCCCTATAGTATCAAACAAATCTACTAAAGTAAATGTTATGATTACTACAATTAAGCTGGTAATAGCTCCAACTACACCTGCTTTTCCAATTCCTAAAAGTCCTTTAAAATCAAAAGCAAAGAATGTAGGAGCAAGTGATGGTGGGGCACTTATAACTTTTATTCCTGTAAGATGTGTCACTCCAAAAGGTATACCAACTATAGTAGTTAATGCTATTCCTATCAAGATTGAACCCTTAACATTTCTTGACATAAGTATTACTGTAATTAAAATTCCTATAATTGCTACTAAAACTGGCGCGCTTGTCAATTTTCCAAAAGCAACTAGTGTATCAGGATTTGATATTACAATTCCTGCATTTTTTAATCCTATAAGAGCTATAAAAAGTCCAATACCTCCCGATATGGCAAGTTTTAAATTATATGGAAGGGCATCTACAATTTTTTCTCTTATAGAAGTTACCGTTATTATAATAAAAATTATTCCTGAAACTAAAACTGCTGCCAATGCCTGCTGCCATTTGTAACCCATGCCCAAGCAAACACTGTATGTAAAAAATGCATTAAGTCCCATTCCTGGTGCCTGTGCAAAAGGTAAGTTTGCATAAAGCGCCATTATAAAAGTTCCGATAGCTGCTGCTATACAAGTTGCTGTAAATATAGAACCTACAATAGGATCATTTATAGCAGACAATCCAGCTTTAACTGCCGCATCTCCCATAAGTCCCCTAGTATTCATTCCAGCCTGCATAAGTATAGTTGGATTTACAAAAATTATATAGGCCATAGTAATAAAAGTAGTAATACCTGCTAGAATCTCTGTCTTTACAGTAGTATTGTTTTCCGGCAATTTAAAAAATGATTCTAGAAAAGATAAATTGCCACCGTCATTTTTGTTCGCTTTTTCAACATTCATGTAATTACCTCCAAAATTTAAAAAATTCTAACATGAATTATAGTAAAATCCAAGTTAGAAAATAGATAAAAAATACCATTTTCATCGAATCCACTCATAGTCAAGGATTTTTGGTACCTTGGTAGATACTCTCGAACCATATTATCAAGATTATACGAATGTTCTGCTAAAAAAAATATTTAATGTACGCATTCATATTATCATCTTGTTCATAATATGTCAATATTTTTATAAACAAAGTTCTTGGCATCGATGGAATTTTAACTCCATCTGATGCTTAGAAATCGTTATCCAGGGACGTAGCTGCTCGCCACGTACACTTGCAGAAAAGCAGATATCCCAAATCTTTGATTTGGTGATAGTCGCTTTCGCTGTGTGCAAGCAGATATCCCAAATCTTTGATTTGGTAACAGTCAATTTCACTGAGTGGATGGGAGTATTAGAGCAGGTAGTCATCGGATAAATAAAAACTATCTCTTATTAAAATATAAAAGTCCAAGTATAACAACCAATATTAAAAAAGGTAATGAAAATACTATTTTAAAAACAAATCCTATAATTGCCATTATAAAAGCTAGAAATATAACTATGCCTACAAGTGGAAGTACTATAATTCCTAATAAGGAAAATACAATATAAAAAGTAAAAATCATAAATAAAATGCCAAATAAAGTAATCATAAATCATTTATTCCCCCATCCATTATCTATATTTCGTCTCAAATACATTAAAATTTAAAGTATTACAATTATCCTTATCAATTACGATTTAACAGCTTAGTAAGACTAATTATTTTCAATATTCTTTAATATAATACTCCTATAATTACTATCAATATTATACAGTTCAAACACTTTTTCATCTAATATTGTTTCCAATGTATCTTTTTTATCATTACTATTCATAATCTTCAAAACTAATTTTTCTATATCCTCTTTAGTTTGTTTGCTGCAGTGTCTTATTGGTATTTCATCTAAATTGCATTTTTTAATTTGTGGAATAGAATTAGAGTTGGTGATTAAAAAGTTTAAATAATACCACTGGATTAACTTTGAATTCAATATTGCCAAAATATACTCAGGAGAAAATTCCTCATTTGTGCTTATTATGCCATATAGAGATTGTTCTATTATACGTCCTTTATCATCCAGGGCTGCTATTAAATTTTTTCCAGTTTTCCTCATTACTACTTTATTCTTAAAAGTAAGCTTTTCCATGTTTTTAGTTCCACCTATTATATTTTGAGGTATAAAACTATAATAGTAATTGTTCAAAACTTGAAATTTTTTTATGTTTTCTCCTTTTAGTACTTCTACCTGATGTTCATTTTTTCTAATGTGGGTTATCTTTTTACTATAGCCTATAAATCCCGTAAAAGTCTTGCAAATGCTTTCTAACTTACTGCTATTTTTCTCTATGCAATCTTTTATATTTAAATTTTGAGTATAACAGCAGTATGTAAACTGAAATTTTGAATTTCTCAGATATTCATGCTGATACACTTCATATGCCCTCTTTTTATAAATATCTATTTTTATTTTATTTACTTTTTTATGTTCATTTTCTGCTATTATAATCATAGAATCTGTGTTTATTTCCGGAAAATCTATTTCAAATACGAGATTTAATATATTATAATTTTCAAGTAAACTCTTTCTAAGTTCACTGTATTGAATATTTTGTGACAACCTATCAGGAACTACAAATCCAAATCTTCCTCCAGGTTTTAAGATTTCCATAGATCTTTTTATAAAGTATTCATATAAATTAGGCAAATATGTATTTCCATTATAATTTTCACTATAGTACTGTAATAATCCTTCTTCTATATTCATTTTATTCTTTCGACTTAAAGATACCCAGGGAGGATTTCCAAGTATATAATCATACTTTTGATTCCAAAACTTAGCAATGGATTCAACATTTACACCACTATATTCTTTTATATAATTAATTTTATCCCACTTTATCAAACTATCACAGCATATGATATTTGCCTCTATATTAATGTTTACGCCGCTGACTTTACTTAAATTAATTTTTGTAAGCTCTACAGCCGTACTGTCTATATCTGCACCATATATGCACTTCTTTAATATATGAAATCTTAAATTTTCCTGCTGCCAATAGTGGAATCCATCTATACTTTTTAATCCATCTTCAGTTTCAATCCTATAAGTTTTATCTTTAAAAGTATTTCTAATAATCTCTAAATTTTCACTGAACTTTTCCATTAAAATTTCGTATACTCTTACCAGAAAATATCCACTTCCACAAGAAGGATCTAGTACTTTTATACATGGGTTCTTTTTAAGATCCAAGTTTGACATAATGTTTTTCACTATATAGTCAACTATATAGTGGGGGGTATAAAAACTACCCTTCCGTTTTCTTTCTTGCTTTTCCATTGATCTTTCATACATTTCTCCAAGTATAGATGAATCACGCCACTTATGCATACCATACTCCTTTTTTTAGTTTGAAATTAACTCAACTTTCTCACACATACAAAATTCTAACTCATTACTTTATACATTCTGATGCTTTTGATGAAGACAAATTTTCTTTTCCATTCGCATTTAACCTCTTAATTTCAAGGAATAAAAACAACCCTGTTAATATGGAAGATACGCCATCAGATACAGGAGCTGCCATCCACACTCCATTTAGTTTAAATATTCTTGGAAGTATAAGAAGCATAGGGATAAGAACTATTACCTGTCTTAAAAGTGCCAAAAACATAGAGATTTTAGCTTTTCCTATAGCTTGAAAAAAGTTAGAACTTACTATTTGAAATCCTACTATAGGAAACATAATCATAAATATTTTTATCCCATTTACAGTTATATTAGTCAGATTCATATCAGACTTGTTAAACATATTCACTAAGGCTGTAGGGAAAATTTGAACTGCTAACCCTCCTGCTGCAGATACAAAAGTTCCTGCAGCAATTGCAAGTAGCAATGCTTTTTTTACACGTCTATACAATTTAGCTCCGTAATTAAATCCAATCACGGGCTGTGATCCTTGATTTATTCCAAATATAGGCATAAGTATCATAGTAGCTATACCATTTATTATACCCATAGCGCCTATAGCTAAATCTCCACCATATATTCCTAAGCTTTTGTTCAATATCACATTCACCAAACTTGCAGCAATCTGCATTGCAAAAGGAGACATTCCTATGGAAAAAATACTTGTGACTATATCTTTGTTTAAACGAAGATACTTCTTTTTTATTTTAAGCATACTATTTCCCTTTAAGAAATAATAGAGTACCCATATCATATTTATACCCTGGGAAATCGAAGTAGCCACAGCTGCTCCCCTTATTCCAAAATGAAGTATATATATAAATAAAAAATCCAAGATTATATTACATATACCACCTATGAGCATTGTATTCATTGCTGTTTTGGGATCACCCTCTGAGCGTATTATATTGTTGAGTCCAAAACCTACAGTTTGAAGTATAGATGCACAAATTAATATAGTTATAAACTGCTTAGCATAAACTACAGTGTTATCACTAGCACCAAAAGCCCTCAGCATAGGATCTACAAAAATAAGTCCAAAAATCGTAATTATTATAGAAACTATAATTAAAAGTACTAGTGCATTTCCTAATATGTGCTCTGCTTCGTCTTTATTATTTTCTCCTAGTTTTATGGATATCCTTGCAGCAGCACCTATTCCTACAAGCATAGCAAAAGCCATTATGATTATTGATATAGGGAAAGTCAAACTTACACCTGATATGGCCATAGCTCCAACAACTCTTCCTATAAATATTCTATCTATTACAATATAAAGTGCATTAACAAGCATCCCTACTATAGCTGGTATAGAAAACTCCAGTAGTAATTTACTAACTTTTTCATCTCTTAATTTTACTGATCTTTCCAAATAAATTCCTCCCATAAAAATAATTAATAGCCTAAATATTTTAGGCTGTCCTATAATAAATTCTTATTTAATTTTTTCAACCAACAAAGCATGAGCTGTTTTTCTTCTTTTGAAAATCCATTACTTAAAATTGTCTCTATTTCATCATTTGCCGACATACATTTAAACCTTATGTTTTTCCCTTCTTCTGTAAGATAAACTCTATTTATTCTTGCATCTTTAGTATCCTCTCTTCTATCTATCCATCCTTTTGATACCAGGATATTCACAAGTCCTGTAATAGAAGCTGGTCTTAATTGAAGTTCTTCGGCTATTTCCTTCTGAGTTAACCCATCTTCTATCCATAACTGTACAAGCACTCCTACTTGTGATGTAGTCAAACCATATTCAGCAAGTTTACTATTATGTAAATTTGTCATATTTCTATAAATTACTCTAATCCAATATGTTATAAATTTATCACATGGTTCACATTTTATTTCACTTTCCATTAGTTAGCCTCCTAATTAATTGCACAACCCATGTTATAATAATAAATAAATATTGTCAATGCTCTTTATTAAAATTAAAACAAAATTGTCACAACTCATTAACACTTCTGCCATAAAACTGTAACATAATAAATTTATTATATATACGTAAAATAAATAATAACTTATTTTTAGGAGGTACTTACATGGACGATTTTAAAAGCAAATTTCATACTTTAAAAATAAATTTAGGAAGCAAATTAAAAAATAACCTTAGAAGAAGTAAAAAGTTTATGTCTTATATAGCTGTAGGATTAATATGCAGTATTTTAGGTGGAAGTATTTCAGTTGCAGGTGCTTTATATTTTGTACCAAAATTAGATATGTTTAAAAACACCCCATTATATCAAAATCTAACTTCTCAAAATACAGGAACTGTTCAAAATACAGGAAGTACTAAATCTTCCAGCACTATAAATGCTTCTCCAATATCAACAAAAGGTGGTCTTACTGTATCAGAAATAGCAAAAAAAGTAGGTCCTGCAGTAGTCGGAGTATCCATAAAAACCGTATCCCAGTCTGACATTTTATCCCAGTCTGATATTTTCGGACAGTCTGATGGAAATCAATCAAACGGCAACAGCAGTCAAGATGATGGTATGGGCTCAGGTATAATAATAAATGAGAGTGGATATATACTTACAAATTATCATGTTATAGAATCTGCTGAAAAAATAACTGTAATATTTAACAATAAAAAAGAAGCATCTGCAAAAGTGATAAATTATGATGCAGACTTAGATTTAGCCATAATTAAAGTAACTACTAATGACAAAATGCCAGCTGTAGCAGAATTAGGCGATTCGAAAAATCTTCAGGTAGGAGATTCTGTTGTAGCTATAGGAAATCCTCTTGGGAAAGAATTGTTAGGTTCTGTAACTACTGGTGTTGTAAGTGCGCTAAACAGAGATGTTAAAGTTAACAATACTACTCATACCTATATTCAAACAGATGCTGCTATAAATTCAGGTAATAGCGGTGGTGCCCTTGTAAACTCCGCAGGCCAGGTAATAGGTATAAACTCAGCTAAAATAAGTGGAAGTGGAGTAGAAGGAATTGGATTTGCAATACCAATAGACACTGTGAAACCTAAATTAAGCGGTCTTTTAAAACCTATTTTAAAATTAGGTATTGCAGCAAGAGATATAACTTCACAGCTTTCTGAACAATATAATGTACCTGAAGGTGTATATGTGGCAGAAGTGCAAGAATTTAGTGCCGCAGAAAAATGTGGACTTCAAGTTGGAGATGTTATTCAAAAATTTGACGGTAAATCTGTAAAATCCATAAGTGAAATAAATGATATAAAAGCTACTCACAAATCTGGAGATACAGTAGAAGTAGTTGTAAACAGAAATGGGAGTAAAAAGACACTTAATTTAAAGTTATCAGAATAAGATTTTTAGTTACTACATAGGGCTGCTGCACTAATTTAATTAGTGCAGCAGCCCTTTTAAAACGTATATATGTTTTTAAACAGTTGACAATTGATAGTGGAAAATTGAAAATTATGGATGATTTTCTTACGCTAACACTTCAAAAAATCTAAAATATAGTAACATTGAAGCCTTGCTTCATTTAATTCTACTATTTAGTACTATTATTTATAGGAAAATATGCAGAATAAATATCTTTAGCTACAGAGGCAGCACCACCCCCTCCTTGTCCACCATCGAATAAAACCACATATACTGCTATTTCTGGTTTATCACTAGGAGCAAATCCAACATACTCTGAATAGTCGGTTCTTCCAACTTGTTCTTGATTACCAAGACTTTGAGCAGTACCTGTTTTACCTGCTGCACTTATTTGAAATCCCTTAAATACACCAGCTGCTGTACCATTTTCATTAACAGCATTCATTCCTTCTTTAACAGATTCCAAACTTGCAGCACTGACACCAGTTTTTTCTATAACCTCTGGTTTCACTTTTTCAATTACTTTTCCATCCGCATCCAAACATTGATCTACTAAGTGCAGTTTATATCTAGTACCTCCATTTGCAAGAGTTGAAATATAATTTACTACTTGAAGAGGTGTAAATTGATTTAATCCTTGACCTATAGCAGCATTTTCTATATTTGCAGGTACTTTTAGTTGTATATTAGCGTCTGAAATAGTTATACTATATATTACACTGATTAAATTATTCATTTGGCTATCACTGATATCTTTTTTATTATTCGTATCTTTCAATACAAGTTCCGAAAATAATTTCTTATATTTTAATTTATCAAAAGAACTAGTTCCATTTTTTATACAATCTTTTATAAGATTTTTAATATTATTTTTAATTTGCTTTGTTTCTTTTGAATCATTATCATTATCGTATAAATCTATTGTAACAACCTTATGTCCGTAATCATCTTGTCCACTCTTAAGCGCAGACATAGTTTTCCAAAGATAAGTGCTAGCATAGGCATTTTTATTTGACACAGTATTATATACCTGTCCAAACTTTTCTGGTATTTCTATTCCCGTAGCAGCTTTAACATTGCTGTTTGGATATATACCCAATCCAAATTTGCATGCATACTTTGCTAAAATGTTATCTCCAAAGGCTTTTCTAAGCCTTTCCGCTACGGTCATGAAATATGGGTTACTAGACTTTTCTATGGCAGTTACAAGATTTACAACACCGTGAGGACCATCCGACTTAAACTCTACAATTTTTCCTCCCTGATCAAATTTTCCTTCGTCATCTACAGTAAAATCTGGAGTTATAACTCCAGTTTCGAGACCTGCAATAGCAGTCATAGGTTTAAAAGTAGAGCCTGGAGGAATAAGAGATTGAGTGGCATAATTATAAAAAGGTTTTGGATATATATCATATACATCTTTTCTTATAGTAGTATTGTTCTTTATACTGTTGTCAATTGGAAAAAGTTCATTTAGTACTTCATCTTCACTTTCTCCTGGATAATTAGCTGTAATTCCTCGTTTTTCAATATAATTTCTCCCAAATTGATCCAAATTAGGATTGAAATATTTATCATACAATTCTGAAGTCAATTTTCCTGGTACTGTAAACAAATTTGGATCATATCTTGGTACTTGAGCCATTGCTACTATTGCCCCGGTATTCACATTTACCACTACAGCTGTTCCTCTTGTCGCATTTGAAGTATTTGAACCTTTCTGATAAGGATTGCTCCTAAGACTTGTCAGAGTACTTTCAAGGGAATTTTCTGCCGCTTTTTGCACATCTTTATCTATAGTAAGCTGTACTGTCTGTCCAGGACATGATTCCTTTTTGCCAAGTTCTTCAATTATTTTTCCTTTCTTATCCAGCTTTACTATTTTTCCACCTTTTGATCCTTTTAACCTATCCTCAAGAGCCCCTTCAATTCCTGCCTGCCCCACATAATCACTATTTACATCATATCCTTTTTCTTTATATTTTTCATAATCAGAAGATATTTTTGATATATAACCTAAAAAGTTAGATCCTAAATCTCCATTTGTATAAGATCTTATAGGTTCTGTGGTCACTTCTATCCCTGGGAGTTCATTTAACATTTGTAAAAATTTAAAAGCAGTATACTTACTTATATTTGCAACTGTTACAGGTTTATATCCAGAGTATCTCTGCATTTGTAAATTATCCTTCACAATCATGAGTCTTCTCTGTTTTTCCAAAGAATATGTACTACTTATTTTGTACTTGGCAACAAGTTTTTTAAAAGTATCTTCTGGCGTTATTTTAAGTAATTCCTTATTTACTAAACTATATAAATCATCTTGAGATATATTTTCATTGCTCTTTTTAATTTTTTTTTCTATTTCATCATTTAAGTTTCTGTCTCTTTTAAATCTAATCTCAAGATTTTTTCTGATTTTTTCATCATCACTTCTAAATTCAAATCTATAAGGATTTACTTTTAGTTCAAAATCATCCTGCTGACTTTCACCACTATCATCCAGTATTTTAAATACTTTATTCATAGTACTAAAAAAAACTTTATCATTGTTATCCTGGTTATCATTTTGATTATACACTAACATGTATCCTTGGGTGCTAGTAGCCAAAATATTGCCTTTGGAATCCAAAATTTTTCCCCTTGGAGCCATATCTGAAATTTCTTTTATAGATCTATTACTCGCCTCTTCCTTGTACTCATTTCCTTTCACTACCTGGAGAAAAAAAAGCCTTACGATTATTACCAAAAAAATAATCATCATGATTATTATAATAATATTATATCTTGTACTACTAAAGTTTATCTTTTCTTTCATAAAACATTGTCCCCTAAATTTTTAATATTTCCATCCACTTATTTATTTGTTATAATTATCAATTAAAAATATACCTTTCCATTTATTATAACTCATATACAAAAAATAAAAAACATATCAAATTATAAAATTATTGTAACTAAAAATTTTATATGCTAATTGTTGCGTTGCATAATTATAGAAGTTAACTATGAGTTATAACGATATTTTCGTTTAGAATATATATAATCAGTTTATATTTTTCTTACGTTTTAAATATAGGAAAAATGCTATGCTAAATACAACTCCTGTAAGGCTAACTAACTGTGCTATCCTTATACTTCCAAGCATTAAACTGTCCGTTCTAAGTCCTTCTATAAAAAACCGGCCTAGTGAATACAAGCCTATGTAAGTGGCTATTACAGAACCCCTATCATGTTTTCTTTTTAAAATATATACTAAAATTGCACATACAGCTAAATTCCACAGAGATTCATACAAAAATGTAGGATGATAATAAGTTCCATCTATAAACATTCCCTTTTGTATAAACAATGGGAATTTACTTATAAATTCATAACTTACAGGTCCACCGTGAGCCTCTCCGTTAAAAAAATTTCCCCACCTTCCTATGGATTGGGCAAGTATTATAGAAGGTGCTGCACAATCAGTTAATTTTACAAAATCTATTTTCTTATGTCTGGTATATATATAAGCAGCTGTAAGTCCAAATATAAGTCCTCCATGAATAGCAAGGCCTCCCTGCCTTATATTAAACACATCCATAATATTATCCTTGTAATCTTGAAATTGAAAAATAACATAATAGGCCCTAGCTCCTATTATAGCAAAAGGAAAAGATATCAAAAAAGTATCTATTATATTGTCAAAATTGTAGTCCTTGTTTCTACAATTTAATTTAGCTAAAATAAGTGCTGCCATAACTCCTAAAGCTATCATTATACCATACCATCTTATTTGAAAACCATTAATAGAAAATGCTACTGGATCCATAAAATATTACGACCTTTCTAAAATATAATTTTGTCCGATGGCTACCTACCGTAATACTCCCGCGCACTCTGTGAAAGCGGGAGATAACGGTAGGTACACCCCTGGATAATTCATCTAAACTTAGTGGGAAAAACAAACTCCCACTAAGTAAGATTCATTGATTATTATAAGCTTATATCCAATTGTACCAATGTTTTTAATTAAATACAATTTAGGCATATTCAAAAAAATAAGCACTGTAAATTATCAGTGCTTATTTAAAATAATAGAGGGGACTATTATTTTACTATTATTAAACTTTATCTAAGTATGTGTATTATTTTATACAATTTATGTGACAATAATATGTCATATAAATTAAATAATTGTTTACTTTCTTAATATTATATTAAATATTAACTTTTAACTCAATTTAACCTTCATTCAAGATTTATTCTACATACTTTTTGTAATAATAAGTAGAGATAGATATAAAGTTTACAATTTAAGGAGTATGTTCATGCAAACTAATGAATTACAAGAAATTAGTAGTTAATTTATATAATATTAAACTTTATAGTATTTTTTTGTATTGTAATTAATGCCTAATATGTGATATTATTACAAATATGAACATAATAAAAAACTAAACATTATTTACTAAATATAATAAAACAGATTTTTTTAAGAAATTTCTATCACATTTTACAATTAAAAATATCTCTTTTACTGCAATCACAGTTCTTAGTGCTTAGTGGACTACCACCTGTTTCAATGCAGGTACCATCTCTGATATATCTAGCTTTTGAGTATTACCAAATATGTCATGTACATGCAGGTATCTAACCAACTTTGTTATACTATGAAATCCTAAATTAGACATTAATACAAATAATCTAAAAAGCTCTGTTTTTGTTGTAATTATTAACTAATAAGGAAATAATTTTCATTAAAAAGTACCAAGCAAAAACTTATCAATGGAGGATATATATGAAAAATAAAAAATTATTAATAAGTATCACAGTAATATTTTTAATTGCATTGTATTCATGTATTTATTTTAAATTATCTTTACATTCAGCTAAAACTACAAGTATCTCAAACAATAACATTACTTCAAAAAATAAAATGTTGCCTACAAAATCTGGAGATATAAACTTAGATCAACAAACTTATTCCGATTATTACATACAAAAAGTTACAGTTTATATGAATTCATATATTAAACAAGGTAAAATAGTATTTTTAGGAGATAGCCTTACCGACATTGGAGAATGGAATGAATTACTAGATAATCCCGATATATTAAACCGCGGAATCAGTGATGATACTACATCTGGAACTTTAAACCGTCTAAGTGAAATTATACAATTAAAACCACGAAAAATTTTTATTATGCTAGGAATAAACGATATCGGTAAAGGACTATCTACTAAAGAAATCACTAAAAATTATTCTAAAATATTAGAAAATATAAAAAAGAATTTACCTAATACCACAATATATGTAGAAAGTGTTCTTCCAATAAATAAGGATTTATTTAAAACCAATACAAGTGAAAAACAGATAATAGATCTAAATGCATCTTTAAATAAACTTTGCAAAAATTCAAACGTTCAATATATAGATTTGTATCATCTTTTTACATTACCCAATGAAAATAAACTGTCTTATAAATACACCGTAAGTGGATTACATATAAATGGAGATGGTTATAGGGTGTGGGGAGATGCCTTAAAACCTTACTTGTAGTAAAAATTACCAGTAGGCTTATGCAAAACTAAGCTTACTGGTAATTTTTATATTGGGGTCTGACCCCAATACATGATATACTAATGATAAAATAAAGGATGTGTAAAAAATGAACTTGTTAGATGCAGAAAATATAAGTAAAAGTTATAGCGAAAAAATATTATTTGAAAATATATCTTTGGGTATAAATGAAGGAGATAAAATAGGTGTCATAGGCGTAAATGGTACTGGAAAATCAACACTTTTAAAGGTAATTGCAGGGTGTGAAACATCCGATGGGGGCAAAATCACTAAGTCAAACGAAACCTCAATAGGATACCTTCCTCAAAATTCTGATTTTAGTAATAGCAACCTAACAGTGCTTGAGCAAATTTTTAAGGGAACTTCTCCCGTTATGAATCTTTTACGGGAATATGAAAAAACTCTCAAACTTATTGAAAAAAATCCAGAGGACAGGAATCTTCAAGCTAAAATTGGAACCTTAAATTTCAAAATGGATGCAAAGAATGTGTGGGAAATTGAAAGTCAGGCTAAAACTATTTTAACCAAACTTGGAATCAATGATTTTAATGAAAAAATATCTGTGCTCTCAGGAGGTCAGAAAAAAAGAGTAGCCCTTGCATCTACTCTTATAACCCCTTCAAATATTTTAATACTTGATGAGCCTACAAACCACCTTGACGATGAAACCATAGAATGGTTAGAAGAATTCTTAACAAAACGCAGTGGTGCCCTGCTTATGGTAACCCACGATAGATTTTTTTTGGACAAAATAACTAATAAAATGTTTGAACTTGACAGAGGAAAGTTCTATAGTTATACGGGAAACTATAGTAATTTCCTTGAAGAAAAAGCTGAAAGACTTGAAACGGAAAACGCCAATGAAAGAAAAAGGCAAAATCTTATACGGAAAGAACTTTCCTGGATAAGAAGGGGTGCAAAAGCAAGGAGCACAAAGCAAAAAGCTCGAATAGAAAGATTTGAACACTTAACTAACGAGGGTCCATCTTTGAACAAATCAAAACTTAATATTAGTCTTCAGAGTACGCGACTTGGTAAAAAAGTCATAAACCTTGATAACATAAGCAAAAGTTTTGGTAAAAAAACATTAATTAAAAATTTTACTTACAATGTATTAAATAATGACAGGATAGGTATTATCGGACCTAACGGAAGTGGTAAATCCACCCTTATGAATATTTTAAACCAAAAAATTCTACCAGATAGCGGTACTATAAGTATAGGTGAAACAGTAAAAGTAGGCTACTACTCTCAGGGAATTTTTGATATGGACATGAAAGAAAGGGTAATTGAATACATACGTGGCACGTCAGAATATGCATCAACTACATCAGGTGAAAAAATAAGTGCTTCTGCTGTACTTGAAAATTTTTTATTTGAACCTTCAGTTCAATGGACTCCCCTTGGAAAGCTTTCAGGAGGAGAAAGAAGAAGACTATACCTTTTAAAGATACTCATGAGTTATCCTAATGTACTGTTGCTGGACGAACCAACAAATGATCTAGACATAGAAACGCTTACAATTCTGGAAGATTATATTAATAATTTTGAAGGAGCTGTTATAGCTGTATCCCATGACAGATACTTCCTTGACAAAACAGTTGATAAAATATTTTCTTTTGAAGGAAATGGTAAAATTACTCAATATACAGGAAATTATTCCTATTTTCACAAAACTGCAAAAATACCAGAAGAAAATGTAAGCACTAAAAAAAATACAGCTAAAAACAATTATAAACTACAAAAAGAAAAACCTTTAAAATTTACCTATTCAGAACAAATGGAGTTTGACAAAATAGATGAAGTAATTGAAAATCTAGAAAAATCTTTATCTGAAAAGAAAACAGAAATGGAAACTGCTTCATCTGATTATGCACTTCTTGAAAAACTCCTATCTGAGAAGAATTCACTGGAAAAAGAGTTGGAAGAAAAGGTGGATAGGTGGACTTATTTAAACGAACTCAATGAAAAAATTCAACAAAATAAAAAACACTAGAGATTGTCATTAGCACTGTCTAGTGTTTTTTAGTGGGTAAGCAAATCTATAAGCCGAGTTCTGTATTAGACAATCATCTATCTAGGCCCATTGTTACCAGTGGGCTCAAGCGATACTACCCGAAAGCAAAGCGGGCCGCCTTTTATATGCTTTCCTATTCGATCTTGCTTCAGATGGGGTTTACATAGCCGCAAAGTCACCAATGCGCTGGTGAGCTCTTACCTCGCCTTTCCAACCTTACCGAAATAAAATTTCGGCGGTATATTTCTGTTGCACTTTCCTTCAGGTCACCCTGACTGGGTGTTACCCAGCACCCTGCCCTATGAAGCCCGGACTTTCCTCTCCTGTATTTCTACAGCAGCGATTGTCTGATTTACTTACGAGTTACATAATATCATAACTAATAAAATATTACAACAAAAATTTCAATTTTTTTAATGTAAGTTATTCAATCAAATGGTTATAATGTACTATTCTACCGCAATTATCACAATAAACTATATGCTTATTCTTTTTAATATCATCTACAGTAACAGCAGATACCTTCATTTTACATCCAGAACAAACTCCTTTTGAAATTACGGCAGCTCCTGTTCCCTTAACAGAACATAGTTCATTAAACTCATCCAAAAGCTTTTTAGGAACACGTTCTTCAAAACCCTTAATATTACCTTCTGCTTTAACTATATATTTTTTAGCTTTAACTATGTTTTCACTGCTACCTTTCTTATAATTATAAAATTTCTCTTTTAAATCGATCAACTTTTTTCTACTTTTAGCTCTTTCTTTTGATATACTTTCTTCGTCATACATAAGATTTAAACTATCTTCTTCCAGTTTATTTATATCATTTTGTTTTAGTTTAATAGATTTCTCCAACGTTTCTATAAACTTCAAGTCATACTTCATATCTCCATACAACTTATTCTCATCTATCTTTATATCCCCTTTCAACTTGCTTATTTTTTCTTCTAGTCCTTCCATATCCTCTTCTATCTTTTTAAATTTATTATCTATATTTTTATAATTTAGCTTTTCTCCTTCAAATTCTTTTTTTATCTTTTTCAATAAGCTAGTATTTGAACTATTCTTTATATACTTCTTATTTTTCTTTATGATTTCCATATTTTCCTGAATTTCAATAAGCAAATTTATCATATCTTCCTCCCTTTAATTTAATAAATTCTTTTTTTAATATAATTTTAGAGTAACTAGGTGCTGTGGTGTCATATACTTTCCATATTTATTCTAAAAAAAGTAGAAATGAATTCAACTTTCATTTCTACTTATATTTATACGGACTTTTATTTACTTTTGATAAAATTACAGTATTCTCAAATCCTCTTGCTTTTATTTCATGTCTCAGAAAATTAGCTATCATTTCCATAGCAGGCCATTCTGTTCCGAAATGTCCTGCATCAATTACAGCTATCCCCTGTTCTTCAAAATCACTTACATAATGATAGGTAGTGTCACCTGTAATAACACAATCTGCACCTAATGCCTTAGCCGCATCAAAATAATCCTGGCCACTTCCATTTATAAGGGCCACTTTATTTATAATTTTAAGTTCATTTCCTGAATATCTAATTGAAGAAATATTTAAACATTTTTTTACTTGATTACAAAACCTAACTAAAGTCATAGGCTCAGTAAGGCTGGCAATTCTTCCTATACCACAATCATTTTCACCATAATTCTTAATTCTAGAAGGTTCAATAACACTATGATCGGTAAGTCCAAGCTTTTCCATAATAATATCATTTATTCCACCTTTTACAGAATCAAGATTAGTGTGACTAGAATATACATTTATATTATTTCTTATTAACTCTATTATTTTTTTTCCTATTAAAGTATCAGTAGTTATGCTGTCTGGTCTTTTAAAAAGTAGTGGGTGATGGGTAAATATAAGATTGCAATTATTCCTTATAGCTTCTTCTATTACTTCTAGTGTACAATCTAAAGCCACAAGTATAGATCCTACTTCAGATTTCATATTTCCTACCATAAGTCCTACATTATCATAACTTTCTTTAAGCATGGAAGGTGCTCTTTTTTCTAATATATCATGTACATCCTGTACCCTTAAATACATTCTATCAACTCCTGCAGCTTCTTTATTTTATTATATAAATCTTCTTTTCTTCTTCTCGCTAGTTCCGTGTTGTCTTTTATATTTAAAATTATTTTATTATACGATTCAATCTTACTTTCTACGAATTTTAAAAGAAGCTTATGCTTTTTATCTACCAAAGCCTTTCCTATTTCATAGAATATACTATCTACTTCTTGTTTTTCATTATCATATCTTATTTTTATTATCTCATAAAATTTGTTTTCGTCAATACATAATTCTTCATCTACTATTTTAAAACCATTTTTATATATATATTCTCTAAGAACTTCAGAATTTTTCATAGGTTGAAGTATTAGAGCATCTGACTTTTTAAATACTTCCATACCATCAACAATTATATCTCTTATAAGATTTCCCCCCATACCCGCAATTATCACCTGCTGAACTTCTCCGGGCTTTATGGGCGCAAGTCCACTACCAATTCTTAAATCTATTTTATTCTCCAATCCTTGAATTTTTATATTAAATCTGGCTTTTTCTATAGGTCCTTTATTTATGTCTGAAGCTATAGCCCTTTTACACACTTTACTTTCTACTAGATAAATAGGGACATATCCGTGATCTGTACCTATGTCCGCCGCACATTCACAATTATCTACCATACTTGATACAGTTTTAAGCCTTAAACTAATTTCCATATAATTCTCCATTCCAAAATAAGTCATTTGAAAGAAAATAACAAGTCAAAGATGCAACGGATATTTTTTATCAGGCAAGGAGACATGTTCCACAGATAGTGAATCCTATCTAAGGGTTCTACCGACGCAGTATGATAAAAAATAGACTAGCATACTGACTGGTTATTTCTTTGAAAATGCCTAATGTTATTTAAATATACAAAGTATTTTTATCTGCATAATTAAAAAAAATACTGCCACTGCTAACGCGGTATATATAAACTTATAAAAAACATTTTTATCATATTTAGAAAAAATATATGCAGCATAGTACATACAAAACAGCAATCCCATATTCAAAAGTCCATAAGTCATCTGTTTAAATGCAAATTGTTTTCCTGTTCCAAATTCTACAGCTATAAAATTGGAATTAAAACTTAAAGGCATTCTATCCGGCAGATTTCCATAAAGATACATTATTATGGGGTTTAATGTAAGTATAAGAACTGTAAATGATGCAATTATAAACGGTATAAGAAATTTGGGTTCTCTTCTTAATTCAATACCCTTATCTAATTTATTTTCCCACTTGAAATTTTCTATATGTCTTTCTTGTATTTTCGATTCAAATTCTCGAAAGTTTTCCGGTGATATTCCATAGGTTATATCATCTGTCTTTAAGTATATAACGTTTTTAGTTGAAGTAACAAACATATATGTTCTGCCTATTTTATGAATAAATGACCTTCCTATGGCAAATTTACTTTTACCATATCCTGATAACTTTATTCCTTTAATATATCTATTAGACGTTTGATACATTGTTATATCTTTAAAAGGAATTTTTTCGTTTTTAAATTTAAACATACTGGTTATATATAAATCTTCTTCGTCCATAGAATATTTTAAAGTTCCACAGACTATAATGTAATAAATTTGGTACGCATTTACAACTATAAACACTAGTTTTAAAAGATTAAATATTTCATAGGAATTTATAAACTTTATAAAAACTATCATAAATATATTGTATATAACCGTTATGCCTGCTATAACCCACACTCCTATTCCTTTTGCAGATTTATAAGTAGTTTTCATATTTGCTACACCTTCCTTGTTAAACATTATATCATAAAGTTATATGCTTCTATTTGAAAGTTTGCAAATTAGTTTGCGAGGCAAGCAAAAGCACCTTAAAACGGTGCCTTAGTCTAAATAATCTTTTAATTTTTTACTTCTACTTGGATGTCTCAGCTTTCTAAGAGCTTTGGCCTCTATTTGCCTTATTCTCTCTCTAGTTACATTAAACTCTTTTCCCACTTCCTCTAGAGTTCTAGCTCTTCCATCATCTAGTCCAAATCTAAGTCTTAAAACTTTTTCTTCCCTCGGAGTTAAGGTATCCAGTACATTTATAAGCTGTTCCTTAAGCATTGTAAAAGCTGCTGCCTCTGCAGGTGCTGGCGCTTCATCATCTGGTATAAAGTCTCCCAGGTGACTGTCTTCCTCTTCTCCAATAGGAGTTTCAAGAGATACAGGTTCCTGTGCTATTTTCATAATCTCTCTTACTTTATCTACAGGCATCTCCATTATTTGTGCTACTTCTTCTGGGTGAGGTTCTCTTCCAAGTTCTTGAAGAAGCTGCCTTGAAACTCTTACAAGTTTATTTATGGTTTCTACCATGTGAACAGGTATTCTTATTGTTCTTGCTTGATCTGCAATTGCCCTTGTAATTGCCTGTCTTATCCACCATGTAGCATAAGTACTGAATTTATATCCTTTTCTATAATCAAATTTTTCAACTGCCTTTATAAGTCCAAGGTTTCCTTCTTGAATTAAATCTAAGAAAAGCATTCCTCTACCTACATACCTTTTAGCTATGCTAACTACCAATCTCAAATTAGCTTCTGCCAGCTTTTTTTTAGCAATTTGGTCTCCCTCTTCTATTCTTTTTGCAAGAGATATTTCTTCTTCCGGTAAAAGTAGTGGCACTTTCCCTATTTCTTTTAAATACATTCTTACAGGATCATCTATTGTAATTCCATCGGGAACTGATAAATCTAAGTTTTTCCCATTTGCCTCCGTTCCATGCTCATCTCCAGTCACTTCTATTCCCATAGATTCAAGAGCTTCATATATTTTTTCTATTTGCTCAGGACTTAAATCCACCTCTTCTAATTCATCCATTATTTCTTTATAAGTTAAGGTGCCATTTTTTTTACCTTTTTCTATGATCTTCTTAACTAACTGTAGCTTTGCACTCTTATTTTTCATTTTATTGCCTCCTTTTACCATTACTGCATTTCACCAATCCTTTTTTGTATTTTTATTAATTCTTGTGCCAATTTTAGAGATTCATTCAAATTTCCCTGAGCTTCACATTCTTTTATTTTATTTATAATGTGCTTCTTGGATTTTTCCAATCTATGTCTTCTTATTTTGTCTATATAATTATCTATCATATTTTTATAATTGCTGCTGTCATATTTGATTTTAGTTTCCATAATGTTAACCCATTCTTTAGAGGTATCTATATCATGGCAATTTAGCTCTATAAATTTTTTTCTTTTTTCTATATCATATTTCATATTTTCCACTATATAACTATATATTTTTTTATGACTTTCTAATACAATATTATCAATTTCTATTCTATCTAATGCATATTTAAACGCTTCCTCATTTTCTAAAATAAGTTTTAAAAGAGCCCTTTCAGCCTTTAAATATGCTGGCTCTAAATATAATTTTTGTCCAAAACCTGCGTCTATATTCACTTTTTCATTTTTTTTTACATTTTTTTGAATATTATTTAACATATCATAAAGTACTTGGTCCCTTATTCCCATTTCTTCTGATATCTTTTTTATATATACTTCTCTTTCTATAGGATCTAATGGAGACAATATTTTTAGTGCTTTTTCTACATATTTTATAGTGTCTTCAGAATCATTAAAATTCATGTTACTTTTTATATTTTGAATTCTATACTCTATAAGCGGAAGAGCTTTATCTACAAGTTTTAAAAAGGCATCCTTTCCATTATTCCTTATAAATTCATCAGGATCTTTTCCTTGAGGCACTACTAAAACCCGTACTTCCAGTCCTACACTTTTTAGTATATCTAGGCCTCTAACTGTAGCTATTTGACCCGCTGCATCTGCATCATACGATATTATAACTTTATCAACATACCTAGCCATAAGTTTTGCCTGATTTATAGTAAGAGCTGTACCTAAAGAAGCCACTGCATTTGTTATACCATATTGGTGAAGGGATATACAATCCATGTATCCTTCCACAATTATAAACATTCTAGAATTATTATTTCTTATAGCAAAATTTAATCCATAGAGATTAATACCTTTCTTAAATAGATGAGTTTCTGGAGAATTTAAATACTTTGGTTTAGAATCATCTAATACTCTACCTCCAAATCCTATTATTTTTCCTCTAAAATCAAATACAGGAAAAATTATCCTATTTCTAAATCTGTCATAATAATTTCCCTTTTTACTTTTGATTATAAGTCCATCTGATAGCATATCCAGTTCAGTAAATCCCTTTTTCTTTAAGAAAATCATCATATCATTCCAACTGTCAGCAGAATATCCAATACCAAATTTGTTCATGGTTTTTTCTGTTATTCCTCTATTTAACATGTAGGATTTAGCTATTTTACTTTTATTTAAGCAATTATAAAAATATCTGGCAGCTTCTATATTTAGTTTATAAAGTTTTTCATAAGTATTTTTTCTATTGCTGTTTCCATTGCTACTTTCATCCAGATCTATATTTGCTCGATCAGCTAAAACCTCCAATGCTTCCGGGAAAGTTAAATTTTTCAATTTCATAACAAACGTTATTACATTTCCTGCCTCACCACAACCAAAGCATTTATATATTTGCTTATCCACAGATACACTAAAAGACGGGGTCTTTTCATGATGAAAAGGGCATAATCCTAAATAATTTTTACCTGCCCTCCTCAACTTTACACTTTCAGAAATGATATCTACTATATCATTTGCATCTTTTATTTTTTGAATGACATCTTCCGATATCACTAACGAATCCCCACCTATCTTAAATTATTATGTTCAAGAATAAATATATTCGACACAAATTACTATATTCCTTCTCCAAAAATAAATATTTTTTTCCTCAAATCTCAAATAAAGAATATACTATATATATTCTTTACAAAAATTAAATATCCTTCAATAAAAAAAATTTTTAATTTTAAAACTGCATAATTTTACTTATAAGTATATTATATATAAATTTAGTCCTGTAACTTTACTGTAAATGCTATATATTTATTCCTATTTTACCCACATATCAGTAAAAATTATTCTTCCCTATGTAAGAAATTTGTTACATTTTATTTTCTAAAACTTATTTTTTTAAGAATAATGTATATTATAAAAATTACTTTAATATTATTATAGAGGAACAACTTTTGAGGAGTTTTTGTATGGATTTATTATCTGAAAAAACTGTAAAAAAATATGTACTTCCCAATTACAATATGAGTGATGCCTCCATAAATAGAATCAAATTTAAAAATACAGATAAGCAGAGGGCCGTATATAAAGTAAGTCATCTGAATAAAAATTACTGTTTAAAGAAAGTATATTTTGATGAAGCAAATTTACTTTTTGTATATTCTGCCATAGAATGGCTTTTTAAAAATAATATTAGAGTTCCTAGAATATTACCTACAATTTATGGAGGTCGATATGTAAAATACAATGAAATGATTTTTATGCTTACTCCCTGGATAACAGGTATTAAATGTAATTATAATGTTAAAGATCATCTTTTAGCATCAATATCTAATTTAGCCAGAATGCACAAAGTAAGCAAAAATTTCACTCCAATTAAAGGTAGTATTGAAAGGACTAATTTTGAAAAAACATATATATCCTTTGAAAAACATTTTAGACAACTGATAAATTGTTCAAATCTAGCAGTTAAATATAAAGATAAATTCTCTCAATTATTTCTACAATATTTTGAAATCAACTTTATACTATCTCAAATATCCACTAGAATATCTTCATCTATAAACTATGATAACTTAAACACCTGTCTATGCCATCTAGATTATGTAAATAAAAATATAATATTTGATAATAACAATAAAATTTGGGTAATAGATTTTGATAAATGCAGCATAGACTATTGTGCCCATGATATCTCCTATTTCTTAAGAAGATTTCTAAAGAGAAATACTACTAATTGGCAGCTAGATATAACATTAGAATGTCTAAATTTATACGAAAAAACTTTTCCATTAACATTAAATGATTATAAATATATTATATCTTATTTAGCTTTCCCTCAAAAATTTTGGAAAATATCTAGAGATTATTATAAAAATATATCAAAATGTAATCATAATTCTTTTTATTATTTATTAAAAAAATGTTCTAATAATATTAATCAGCTTAAATTTATTATAAGTTTTGGGAAATACGTAGAGAAAAAATTTCATACTACTATTGTTTAACAGTTAGAAATTTTCTAACTGTTAAACAGATTTCTAAGCATCAGATTGGAGTTAAAACTCCATCTGATGCTTAGAAATCGTTATCCAGGGACGTAACCGCTCACCACGTACACTTGAAGAAGGAGTATTAGAGCGGATAGTCATCGGATAAAAAATTTAGCTTCTTAAATATTAGACTAAGATATATAAATTAAACTTTTATATATCATCAACTAATACAAGAAGCTAAATTATTAATTTAAAAGTAATTTTTTAAAATGTACAATTACTTTCTTGGATTTTTTATCTGAGCCTGAGCTGCAGCAAGTCTTGCCACAGGTACCCTAAATGGTGAACAAGATACATAATCAAGTCCTACATTGTGGAAAAATTCTACAGAAGATGGATCTCCTCCATGTTCTCCACATATTCCCAGGTGAATGTCGGGTCTAGTCTTTTTACCCAAATTTACAGCAGTTTCCACAAGCTTTCCTACTCCAACCTGATCTAATTTTTGGAATGGATCAAACTCATATATTTTTTTATCATAGTAAGCATTTAAGAATTTACCTGCATCATCTCTTGAAAATCCAAAAGTCATTTGAGTTAAGTCATTAGTACCAAATGAGAAGAACTCGGCTTCTTTAGCTATTTCATCAGCTGTAATAGCTGCCCTTGGTATTTCTATCATGGTTCCAACTTTATATTTTAAATTCATTCCCTCTTTTTGTATTATTTCATCTGCTACCCTCACAACTGTGTCTTTAACATATTTTAATTCTTTTATTTCTCCTACAAGAGGTATCATAATTTCCGGTACTATATCATACCCTTTTCTCTTCTTAACATCTATAGCTGCTTCTATAATAGCTCTTGTTTGCATTTCAGCTATTTCCGGATATGAAACAGTAAGCCTACAACCTCTATGTCCCATCATAGGATTAAACTCCTGTAGAGAATCTATAGTATCTTTCAATTCTTCAAAACTTACTCCCATTTCCTTAGCTAAAGTATCTATATCCTGAGTTTCAGTAGGTAAGAATTCATGCAGTGGTGGATCCAAGAATCTAATTGTAACAGGTTTTCCTTCCATTGCCTCATATATTCCAATAAAATCTTTCTTTTGTCTTGGAAGTAATTTATCTAAGGCTTTTCTCCTCTGCTGTTCTGTTTTTGAAACTATCATTTCCCTCATTTCTGGTATTCTATCTTCATCAAAGAACATATGCTCTGTTCTGCAAAGTCCTATTCCCTCAGCACCAAAATTAATGGCCTGCTTTGCATCTCTTGGTGTATCCGCATTCGTTCTAACTTTCAACTTTCTTATATTATCAGCCCATCCCATAAAGATACCAAAGTCTCCTGATATTTCTGGTGTTACAGTCTTTATAGACTCTCCATATACATTTCCAGTACTTCCATCTAGAGATATGTAGTCTCCTTCTTTATAGACCTTATTTAACCTTTTGAAAAGTTTTTCTTTCTCATTTATTATAATATCCGCACATCCAGCTATACAACAAATCCCCATGCCTCTTGCTACAACAGCTGCATGGGATGTCATACCTCCTCTAACTGTAAGTATTCCCTCAGAAGCTACCATTCCTTCTATATCCTCAGGAGAAGTCTCTAGCCTTACAAGTACTACCTTTTCGCCTTGATCATGATGTTTCTTTGCATCATCTGCCGTAAAATATATCTTACCACAAGCTGCCCCTGGTGATGCAGGAAGTCCATTTGCTATTACAACTGCCTTTTTCAATTCATCTGCATCAAAATTTGGATGTAACAGTGTATCCAACTGTTTAGGCTCAACTTTAAGTATGGCCTCTTCTTTAGTAATGAGACCTTCTTCTACCATATTTACTGCTATTCTAAGTGCAGCTTGAGCTGTTCTTTTCCCATTTCTCGTCTGAAGAAAATATAATTTTCCTTGTTCTATAGTAAACTCCATATCCTGCATATCTTCATAATGGTTTTCCAGCTTATTAGCTATGCTCATAAATTGAGAATAACACTCTGGAAGGTCTTCTTTTAGCTTTGTTATAGGTTGAGGTGTTCTTATTCCTGCAACTACATCTTCTCCCTGAGCATTTATGAGATATTCACCAAATATAGACTTTTCCCCTGTAGATGGGTTTCTAGTAAATGCAACTCCCGTTCCTGAAGTTTCTCCCATATTTCCAAATACCATTGATTGAACATTTACTGCAGTTCCCCAATCTCCTGAGATATCGTTTAGCCGTCTATAAACTATTGCTCTAGGATTTTCCCATGATCTGAACACTGCAGTAACTGACTGAATTAACTGTTCTTTAGGATCTTGAGGAAATTCTTGCCTTACTTCTTTTTTATAAATATCCTTAAATTTTTCAATTATATCCTTTAAATCAGATGCATCCAAATCCGTATCGTACTCTACTCCTTTGGCATTTTTCACATTATCCAGTACATCTTCAAATTCCCTTTTTTCAATTCCCATCACTACATCTGAAAACATTTGAATAAATCTTCTATAAGAATCATACGCAAATCTTTCATTTCCTGTCAACTTTTTAAGTCCTATTACAGTATCATCGTTTAATCCTAGATTTAATATAGTATCCATCATTCCTGGCATAGAGACCCTGGCTCCTGACCTTACTGAAACTAACAGTGGATTCTCTATACTTCCAAATTTTTTTCCTGTTGATTCTTCCACCTTTTTAAGTGCATCATAAATTTGATCTATAACTTCCTGTGATATTGATTTGCCATCTTTATAATATTTGGTACAAGCCTCTGTAGATATAGTAAATCCACCAGGAACGGGTATTCCAAGATTGGTCATTTCTGCAAGATTAGCTCCTTTGCCTCCAAGTAAATTTCTCATGCCAGCATTTCCTTCATTGAAAAGATAAACGTATTTCTTAGCACTCATACAAACATCTCCCTTATAAAGTTCTTAACATTTCTATATATTAGGCATTTTACTGAATAATTGGTTTATTTACTTTCTCCTATCTTTACAAAAAGTCTTGTTATGTTGGTCTTAGATACCTTTCCTATAATTTTAAATATTTCATTTTTAGATTTATCATAAGATTTTTCCACTACTGGAAGACTATCTACTTCATGATCCATTATTTTCTTGGCCGCTAGATATGCAGGATCATCTTTCTCCACACATATTATATTTGGCATTCTTGTCATTATTACACCTACAGGTATTTTATGCATATCTGTACTACCCATAGCTGTTTTTATAAAATCTTTTCTAGAAACAGCTCCTATCAAAATACCATTATTTTCTATAAATAAAGTCCCCACATCATTTAAAAACAAGTATAGTATTGCATCATACACAGTAGTGTTTTCATCCACCATTACTGGTTTTGACATTATGTCTTTTACTTTTATTTCCACTATATAATCATATAATAAACTGTAAGAAGGTTTTTGGGAATATATATATCCAACCTTTGGTTTTGCCTCTAATATGCCTGTCATGGTAAGTATGGCTAAATCAGGTCTTAAAGCTGCCCTTGTAACATTCAATTTAGATGCAAGCTGTTCACTTGTTATTGGTGCATGTTCTTTTACTAATTCTATTATTTTTTCTTGCCTTGGTGATAATTTTATGATGTCCACCCTCTCTCTTCATAGTAAATCAATCAATTGTAAAAATATTTACTATGAGGAATTTACAGTTCATAACTGTATTCTTAAAGCTATTATACCACATATATACAAATTAATAATATGCTCTTTTTTGTTTTATTCAAAATTATCAATATATTTTAAATTGTATATGAGTTGCATCTCAAATATCTTTCAAATACAATTTAACACTAAAATTTATTGTTTATCACTACTCTTTCTCTCATCTTCTCCACTACTCTTTCTCTCATCTTCTCCATATCCTTTTTCATCTTCATCAATGTCATCAAATTTTACAGTATACCTGTATGTGTTTTTATCCCCATCCTCATTTTTATTAGTAAATTTATCTTTTACAGAAGATGCTGCATTAAAAACTTTATCTTTTACATCATCTACAGTGCTCTTTACTCCACTTTTTATTATCTTATCTACTACTTCTACACTTCCATCATCTTTTACTATTTCTATAGTCAACTTTGTAAACACAGCAGTCAATATACCTATTGCTATAAGAGGAGGCCATACAAGTGCTGTTAAAGTAGCCGCAATGCCTGCATTTACCGGAATGTCAAGTACAGTTCTATCCTTTCTTCTTATTTTTATCCTATTTACATTTCCCTTCCTAACTAAATCTTTCAACCACTGGAGAAATTCATCTTTTGTAGTATACATACTATCTTTAGTTGATTTTTCACTTTCTTCTATATATATAAGTGCATCAACCACATTTCCTTCACAATTTTCTAAAGCTTCCTTTGCCTTGGCATAAGTTACCCCGGTTCTCTCTCTTATAATATCAATTTTTTCTAATGTTATTTCACTCATAATTTTCTCTCCTTTTCAATTTTTATTTTTTTCAAAATTTTGAAAGCAATTCAAAACGTCTAAACTTTTAGGTTTTCTAAAATAGTTTTGAGAAATAATTAATGTCAAAATTTTATATAGTTCCTTTTTTACATCTTGTGATAATATAACTTTATATACATTTTCTAAAGTAATTTTAGACAAATATTTGAGGGCACTTGAAGTAGCATACTTTATAGGGATACCGTTTATCTTTTCACACTGGCTACATACCCCACCCAAATATTGAAGATTTAAATAATCAAAAGATTTAATCTTTTTTCTACATAGAGCACAATGATCAAAATTAAGACCATACCCTGTAAGTTGTAAAACCTTTAGTTCAAGTGTTCTGGCTAAAGTTTCTACATCAACTCCATGACTTCTTATAAGATAAAAAGAAGTCACTAGATATCTAAATAATTCTCTGCTAATTTCACCGTCATTCATTGCTATATCCGTAAGTTCACAAAAATAAGAAGCATAAGTTAAATCATTTAAATCATTTAGCAAATCTTGAAATGAGTCTATTAAACTACTTTCATTTATTACATACAAGTTCTTACCTTTATAAACTACGTAATCTCCATAGCAAAACTGAAGTGTAGTAGAAAATAAAGAGTTTTTACTATTTTTCGATCCTTTAGCTATAGTTGCTATTTTGCCTAATTTTTCAGTAAAAAGCCATACCAATTTATCTGATTCTTTTATATCTTGAGTTTTTATTATTACAGCCCTAGTTTTGAATATATTCAGAAAATCATCCCCCATTACAGTTCTAATTATATTATGTCCTTATTTTAAAATAAATTCCCATACTATTTATATCCTAATTCTTTCAACAATCTATCACTATCTCTCCATTCTTTCTTAACTTTAACCCATACTTGTAAATAAACTCTAGTATTTAAAAATTTTTCAATATCTTTCCTTGCATAAGTTGAAATTTTCTTTAACATAGCACCATTTTTACCTATAATTATACCCTTATGGGAATCTTTTTCACAGAGCAATGTAGCTTCTATATTGTAAATTTCCTTTGAGTCTTTTTTCATTGAATCTATCTCTACTGCTATTCCATGTGGAACTTCTTTTGAAAGAAGTCTCAATGCTTTTTCCCTAATTATCTCAGACACTATAAATTTCTCCTGTTTATCCGTAATCATATCGTCTGGGTAATATTTGGGGCCTTCAGGCATATATTTTACCATAAGATCTATTAATTCTTCCACATTTTTTTTCTTTAATGCAGATATAGGTATTACCTCGGCAAAATCAAATGCAGCTGAATAATTTTTTAAAGTTTCTGCCACTTTATGTTCTGGATTTTCATCTATTTTATTTAAAACTAAAAACACAGGTACATTGCATTTTTTAAGCTCTTCTAAAATATACAAATCCCCTTTACCTGGATCTAATTCAGGAGTAGTTAAAAAAAGCACCAAATCTACATCTTTGATAGAATCTTCAGCAACTTTAACCATATAGTTCCCCAGCTTATGTTTTGGCTTATGTATACCTGGTGTATCTACAAAAACCAATTGAAAATCATCCTCTGTTAGAATAGTCTGTATACTGTTTCTAGTAGTCTGAGGCCTACAAGATACAATAGACAACTTTTCCCCCATTATATTATTCAAAAGCGTTGATTTTCCCACATTAGGTCTTCCTATTATTGTAATAAATCCTGATTTAAACATAAATTTTCTCCTTATTCTCTAAATCTTTTTTGTAAAAGTTTCTACCTTCTCATTATATAGGTTTTCTTATTCTTAAATAGTATACTCTCCATATTTCTGATGAAAATTCTAAAATACTTGTCTACATAATTCATATTATTCCCCTAAAAATCATATAAATATAATATTTAAATTCTCCTTTTATCCAAATACTCTAAAAAGAAATACAGTTATCAAAATACCAAATACTCCTCCACAAACTACTTCTATAACTGAATGAGTATCTGAATCCACCCTACTTTGCGCCACTATAAATGCCAAAAGATAGCTCAATATTACCACTGCCAATTGCTCTGATATTAACGCTATAGTAGTAGCTATAGAAAAAGCTATAGCACTATGGCCACTTGGCATCCCTCCTTTTAATGGAGTTCCTTCACCAAAAATTGCCTTTATAATTATTGTAGTTATACATACAATTGCAAGTATTATAAATATTACATAAGGATTTGTACTTTTTACCTTTCTCATGACTATAAAATTTATATACTTTAGTTTATCCCAGAATATTATATATCCTACCACCACAGCATTTATAGCAGCAACTAACACCCCACCAGCAGCCACATTCTTAGCAATTTTAGCAAGCGGATGATAGTAGTTTACAGTAGCATCTATAGCAAATTCTACAGCAGTATTAAAAAGTTCCGTAATAATAACTATACTTATAGTTATTATTACGGTTAGTATCTCCATTTTACTTAAATCATAAATAAAACACATAACTAATACTAGAAGAGCCGCTATCATATGTATTTTCATATTTCTCTGAGTTCTTACAGAATATATTATACCTTCAATAGCATAGTTAAAACTATCCAATAATTTTTTAACCTTCATATCTATTCCCCATCTTGTGCAATCTTAACTTATATACATTCTTATAGTTTGAATCCACTTAAAATTTCTTCTTCCCTCTGTCTCATGATTTTTTTATCACTTTCTTCCATATGATCATATCCTAAAAGGTGAAGTACTGAATGTACTGTTAAATAACAAGCTTCTCTTAAAAATGAATGACCAAATTCCTGAGCCTGTTCCTCTGCTTTTTCAAGAGAAAGTGCTATATCACCTAATACTAAATTTCCATCATCCATATCACTTTCTTCAAATTTATGATGTACATACACCTGTTTAAATACTCTGCCTTCTGGATACTCTAACATTGGAAAAGATAATACATCAGTTACCTTATCTATGTTTCTATTCTCCTTATTTATATTTTTTATCTCTTTATTGTCTATAAAAATAACACTTATTTCACAAGGAATATTTACGTTCTCTTCTTTTAGAGCACATTGTATTACACCTTTTATATTTTCTTCTAACTCCTGCGTTATTTCTATTTTATTTTGCCTATTATCTATAAAAATCATTTCAGTTCCTCCAATTAGTATATAAAAATTCTACTTTAAGTAGAATTTTTCAATTGATTAATAGATTTTTTAGAGAATTTAGGCATTTGAAAGAAAATAACAAGTCAAAGATGCGATGAATATTTTTTATCAAACAAGGAGGCAGGTTCCGCAGATAGTAAATCCTATCTAAGGGTTCTATCGACGCAGTATGATAGAAAATAGGCTAGCATACTGACTAGTTATTTCTTTGAAAATGCCTTATCCTCCGGGTATTCTATTCTATGGTGATATATTCCCTTTAAAGTTTTTATAAATGCAATTTTTATTTTGCTTACATCCTTCAAAGTAAGCTCACAGTTATCAAGCTGTCCTTCATCTAATCTGTCTTTAATTATGTTATTTACCATTTCCTCAATTTTATCCTCAGTTGGGTCATTTATTGATCTTACAGCAGCTTCTACACCATCTGCTAACATTATTATACCTGACTCCTTTGTCTCAGGTATTGGTCCTGGATATCTAAAATCATCCTCTTTCACATTCTCCGGTTTTTCACTTGAATTTTTCATAGTAACATAAAAATATTTTACAAGAGATGTACCATGATGCTGTTCTATAACATCTATTATTATTTTAGGAAGTTTATACTCCCTAGCCATTTCAACTCCATCTTTAACATGGGATATTATTATTAAAACACTTAAGCTAGGAGTTAACTTACTATGAGGGTTATCCTTTCCCAACTGGTTTTCTTTGAAAAAATAAGGCCTTCTTATTTTACCTATATCATGATAATAAGCTCCCACCCTAGCTAAAAGTGGGTTACCACCTATCTCTTCTGCTGCTACTTCTGCTAAATTTCCAACTAGTAGACTATGATGATAACTTCCTGGTGCCTCCATGAGCAATCTCTTTAGAAGTGGACTATTAGGATTAGATAGTTCTAAAAGTTTTATAGTTGTAACTATATTAAATACTCCTTCAAAAAGAGGCAAAAAACCTATGACTAAAATTCCAGAAATTATAGTTGAAATTCCAGTGCATACCGCTTTTTCAACTACATCTGCCATATTATCACTGATTAAAAATCCCATTGAAAAAGTAAGTATAACGTTTATAACCGTCATATATAAACATGAAAATAATATATCCATTCTCTGCTGCATTCTTTTAAGAATAATAACTCCTACTACAGCATTTACCACAGCTAACACTGTCACATCCAGGTTAAATTGTACAGCCACACTTATTAAAACACAATTAATAGTACTTATTACCAATGAAACTTTTTTTCCAACAAGAAGCGATAATATCATAGGTACAAATGTAAGTGGTATTAAAAAAGTAGAAATTATACCAATGACCCTAGCCATAAATATAGCCAATAAACTCAATATATTGATCATTATAAGCATTTTTAAATCGTTATATATTTTAGGACAATATATGGCAAGATATATCCACTCCAATACCAATACTAAAAGAATCAGTACGCCTAATGAAATATAAATATGCCATTGAAAGTATGGACTGTTATTTAGGACTCCTAAGTCTTTTAATACTTCTATTTGATATTTGGTTACAGGTTCACCTTCTTTTACTATGATTTGATCCTTTTTTATTATAACCGGTGAGACTTTTTTTACAGCTTCTTTTCTAAGTTCTTCAGTCTTATCTTTATCATAGAAGAAATTTGGTGAAATTTGAGAATATCCTATTTTAGTAGCTATGTCCTTTAAATTTTTTGACAAACTATTAGAAGTACTAACTTTCAGCAATATGCTTTCCTGAGCCTTTTTTATATCTTCTCTATTGTCCCTTTGTGTATTGTCACTTATATTATTGTTATCATACATATCTGAGAGAGCTTTTTGCAAAAAGTCCTGAAGTTGTTTTAATTCATCTTTATTCAACTTTATTATATCCTCGTAATCATCATCTGCTAATCCTATATTATCTTCACTTTTTAATTTTTGTATTTTATCCTTTTTTTCCAATTGTGAATTATTTATCTGATCTATTTTAGGAAAAAAACTATTTAATTTACTAATAACTCCAGTTTTCACTTCAAGGTTTTTATTATATTGAATTGGTACGGAATCCTCTGCCTGTCGAATGCGCATTTCTGTGGATAACTCATCCTTAACTTCTCTTGGTGCTTTTATATCGACTTTGGCAATATCTCCTTCCTTCAAGTTATATTTTTTTGTCGTTAGCCCAGTTACAAGTAATAAATAAATAAATATAAAACTTATCATAAAAACAATTATTTTATTAATTTTTTCCTGTAAAAAAAACTTTTTTAATGATAGTTTTTTCAATTAAGCTCACCCTTTATTCTTCATTTTATACGTAACCTATTTATATAATCTTTAGTTATATTTTGACCCTAATTTGTAATTGTATCTGGAATGGCTATGTTTTCTTCTGCTGTAACTTGTACTTTAACTTTACAGGGGTCCTGACCTTCATAAGTAACTATCCTATTTACAGTTTTTATGGACTTATCCAACTTACAACATATATTCTTGTAAAGTTTTTCTCCAGTATCTTGTACTATTTTTTGAAGATTTCCCTTTACTGTGACTTGCTTAACTTCAAAATAAGTTTCTTTCCCAAAGATGAATTTACTTTCCTCTATTCTATCATATTTATTAAATTTATTATTATCTTTTTTTAGATACCGCCTTTTCCCTCTGAAATTAATATAATAGTTTTCTAATTTTTTACCTGTCCTCTCATTTTTTATATTATTTACTTTTACAGTTTCAGATGACTCATAGGTAGTCGTGCATATAATATATCCTGCCGCATGAACACTGTAGATTGATCCTTCCTGTCCTTGTTCACCTTTTACAAGTAACTGTCCCTTTTTCACATCATCTCCTGGTTTCACAACAGCCGTTCCTTTAGTTGTATATGCTCTCATAACTTTTCCATCTCTTTTTGCTATTAAATTACAAGGAGTATTTTCTTCCACTATAGTAGGAGGTGATTTTCTTTGAACTACACTTACATCCAATTCAGAACCCTGTATTCTGACCTTGGCCCACATTATATTGTCATTATCCTTTACCAGATCTTTTTCTATTTTATACACGTTTATTTTATTTTTATTAATACCTGAACTTATGCCATAGGATTTAAGCTGCTGTCTTATTACATATGGAGGTAATCCTTCTTCAGAATTTATTTTTACATTCCATATAAAAGTAGATAAATAATATATTATTCCTATAAACAAAACTATTCCAGATACTAAAGTTATTTTTCTCTTAAGTTTAATTATAAAAAATATAGGACCTCTTCTCTTTATTATCCTTATTCTAGTTCCAGTTCTTCTTGCTATATCCTCTATCTTATCATAATCTCTTAAATTTATCTCCATAGTCATAGTTGTAATATTTTTCTTTTTAATATTTTTTATGTAGATATTATTTTCCCACATAATGTTAATAATTTTTTCAGGTATAAGGGATTGTATTTCCAATAAAATTATTCCACTTCTATAATTTTTAAAGCTAAATTTACTTGTTTCCTTCATAGACTATAGATGTAAATCTTCCTCCTATAGTTATAGTGCTTCCTCCCATAAAAAGCACTTCAAACCTACTTCCATATATGGATATCAATCCTATACCTGAATTAACTTTTATTTGATTTTCATCAAATGCTATAATACCTCTATGATTTTCAATTATTATTTCATTGTCTCCTGTAATTTTAATTTGTGGCATATTTAAAATTATATCTCCGGGCAAATCCAATTTATCTGCAATATTCCGTTTTGCATTATATATCTTGTCTCCCATAAGTATCACCTCTAAGAATTTATATATTAGCTTACTCCTAATAATTTATGAAATATGTATATAATAAATTACAGAAAGTTCCTAAATTTATTAGGTATGTATAGTTACAATCTTTGAGGCATACTAGAAGTAAAAAAAGGTTGAGATACAATCTCAACCTTTTACTTATTTAATTTAAATGTTCTTTTACTATTTGACTTATAAGTTTGCCATCTGCTCTACCTCTAGTTTTAGGTACAACAATTGCCATAACCTTTTTCATGTCTCTCATACTTTCTGCACCCACTTCATTAACTGCATTTCGAATAATTTCGTAAATTTCCTCTTTACTTAACTGCTGAGGAAGGTAATTCAACAAGATATCTATTTCAGATTTTGCTTTTTCAACTAGATCCTGTCTTTTCCCTTTTTCAAATTCAAGTATAGATTCACGCCTCTCTTTGACTTCTTTTGCTATTATATCTATAATCTTCTCATCATCAAGTTTTTTTCCATCAGTTTTTTCTACCAATAAAACAGCCGCTTTAGCCATACTTATAGTGTTTGCTTTAAATTTATCTCCAGATTTTAAAGCATTCTTCCAGTCTTCTTGCAATCTTTCTTTAAGAGACATTACCAGTTAATACCCTCTTTCAAAAAATTCTATTTAAATTTTCTCTTTCTTGCAGCTTCTGATTTTTTCTTTCTCTTTACACTTGGTTTTTCATAGTGTTCTCTTTTTCTAACTTCTGACAGAACACCAGCTCTAGCACATTTTCTCTTAAATCTTCTCAATGCACTTTCTATAGTTTCATTTTCTCCAACTTTTATTTCTGACATATTATCTCCCTCCCTCCGCTAGCTCAATTCAATTAAAAAAATCAAATACAGTTAACATGGGTCAAATAGCACATAGCCATTATACAATAAACCTTTCAATACTGTCAACAATTTCATAATTCCTAAATTGTTCTATACTTTTAGCCTGGAGGCCATGCAAATGATCTACCACCTAGTAAATGAAAATGAACATGGTGTACTGTCTGTCCTGCCTCTTCTCCACAGTTAGTTACAATTCTATACCCTTTTTCATCTATACCAAGTTTAACTGCAATCTGTTTTGCAACTAAATATATATGGGCAATTATTTTAGAATCCTCTTCAGTAAGGTCATTTATACTGTCTATATGTTTTTTAGGTATTATAAGTACATGCACCGGTGCAGCTGGTTCTATATCTTTAAAGCTGAACAGCATATCATCTTCATATATTTTTTCAGATGGAATTTCACCTTTTATTATCTTACAAAAAATACAATCTTCCATAAATTTCACCTCCTTAACTGTATAATATTCAATAACTAGTAGTAAATATCCTTCTAAAAAATCAAATAAAATTTTTCAATTTTCCTTCTATATATCCATCTTTTGTACTTTCAAGTTGTGTACATAAAATTTTGCCTTCCAAATCTAAAGCTTTTTCACACCTTGTTAGCACCTTTATATAATTTGGAGTATAGCCTTCGTAATATATTCCATTATAATTAATTTTTTGTTCATAGAGTACACCCATATTATATCCCAAAAATTTATTCATAAACTTTTTTTCTAATTTTTTATCTAATTCCAATATTTTGCTACTTCTTTCATCCTTGGTTTTACCATCTACCTGTCCTGGCATATATGCAGCTTTGGTTCCACTTCTCCTGCTGTATTTAAATACATGCATCTTAGAAAGGGCTATTTTATTTAGAAAATCATAAGTTTTATTAAATTCTTCTTCCGTTTCTCCAGGAAAACCAACTATAATATCTGTAGTTATAGATGCATTTTCTATAGCATTTCTTATCTCATATACTATTTTTTCATATTCTGAAGTAGTATATCTTCTGTTCATTCTCTTTAAAGTTTCATCACATCCACTTTGAAGAGAGAGGTGAAAATGAGGACATAACTTTTTTAACTTTGATATTTCCTCTATAGCACCTTCTGTAAAAAACTGAGGATCTATGGAGCCAATTCTAACTCTATCAATATCTTTTACTTTATCTATTTCCTGCAATATTCTTAAAAGATTCCAGCCTCCACCTATATCTGTTCCATAAGATGCTATATTTATACCTGAAAGTATTATCTCTTTAAAATTATTAAGAGATAATTTCTCTACTTCTTCCATTATTTTGTCTGGAGATTTGCTGCACACAGCTCCTCTTGCAAAAGGAATTGCACAATAAGAACAAAATCTATTGCATCCATCTTGGATTTTCAAAAAAGCCCTTGTTCTATCTTGGTATTTATCTATATTTAAATCTTCAAATGTTTTATTTTTCAATACGTCATTTACTTTAACTATTTTTTTCCTTTCATTAGAAACCCTACTTACCCAATGTACTACGTCTCCTTTATTTCTAGTTCCTAAGACTATATCTACTCCTTCTATTTCAGAAACCTTGTCTGGTGCAAGTTGAGAATAACATCCTACTACAGCAATTACAGCATTATTATTTTTTTTCCTAGCCCTATGTATCATCTGTCTAGATTTTTTATCTCCCATGTTGGTTACAGTACAGGTATTTACCACATATACATCTGCATAATCTTCAAAATTTACAATATTATATCCTTCTTGTATAAATTTTTCAGCCATAGCTTCAGTTTCATACTGATTTACCCTGCATCCTAAAGTACACATACCTACTTTTTTATTTCTTCCGTAAACATTAAAGAATTCTTTGTTATCAAGGGTTAAATCAAATTTTTCTCCATTAATTGAATTCACCTAGTAAAGACCTCCTAAATCTCCTAATTCATACATGATAAGTGATATGCATACAAAACCTGCCGTTTCAGTTCTAAGTATTCTTGGCCCTAATGTAACTATATGAGAATTTATATTTTTAAGTTGCTCTATTTCTTGTTCTTCAAATCCACCTTCAGGCCCTATTACAATAGCTATTTTCTCTAGATTATTTTTATTTTCTATAGAATTTACTAATTTTTTTACACCTGCATTACTTTCATTTTCATAGGGAACTACTATAAGATCCATACATTCCCCTTCACTCAAAAGTTCTTTGAAACTAATTGGAACATTAACCTTAGGAATTATACTTCTCTTACACTGCTTACAAGCTTCCTTGGCAATTTTATTCCATCTATCTACCTTTTTAAATTCTCCTGAATCATTTTTTACAACAACTCTACTTGTAACAACAGGGGTAATTTCATAAACTCCAAGTTCAACAGCCTTCTGTACTATTAAATCCATTTTACCGGACTTAGGTAAACCTTGAAAAAGATAAATTTTAATCTTGCTTTCGTTATATAGCGTAAGTTCTTCTATAATATTTACAATAACTTCATCTTTATCTATTTTCTCTATGACACCTAAAAATTCTTTTCCATTACAGTTATTTATGTTTATCTTGTCTCCACATTTAAGTCTAAGTACTTTCCGTATATGCTTTACATCTTCGCCCCTGATGTAGGCTATATTAAAATCTATATCTTTCTGAGGTACAAAAAATTTATTCATAACATACCACCTATTTTACTGATGCTACTATGCACACCCATTCTCCATCTTCATTTATTTCTTCTATTTTAAATCCTGTTTTATTTAATTTATTAACTACATCTTCTTTTCTATCTGTTATTATGCCGGAGCATATAAAAACTCCCTCTGGAAGCATAAAATTCTTAACTTCCTCAGCTAGAGAAATTATTACATCTGCAATTATATTGGCAACTACGATATTTGCCTTTCCTTTAACTACATCCATAAGATCTCCATGAAGTATGTTTACATTTTTTATATGATTATATTCAACATTTTTTGAAGCAGATTCTACAGCTACAGGATCTAAATCTACTCCTGTAACTTCTTTTGCTCCAAGCTTTGAGGAGGTTATGGCTAGTATACCTGAACCAGTTCCTATGTCAAATACAGTATATTCAGGCTTAATATATTTTTCCAGTGCTTTTATACACATTCTAGTAGTTTCATGTGTACCCGTTCCAAAAGCCATACCAGGGTCAAGTTCTACTATTATATCATCTTTCTTTGCTTCATAGTTCTCCCATATTGGTTTTACTACTATGTTTTTCCCAACTTTATAAGGCTTATAATACTTTTTCCAGTTATTTTCCCAGTCTTCTTCATTTACTTTGGATACCGTAATTAAACCTTTTCCTTTGTCTATACCAAAATTTTCTAAGTTGTTTATACTATCTTTTATGTATTTTAAGTATTCATTCAAGTTTTTATCCTGCTTATAATATCCCTTTACCACTGCTGTTCCATCTTTTATATTAAGTAAGCTTTCATCAAAATAGTCCCAATCCTCTGGATGTTTTTTCTTAAATTCTACATCTTGAGAATCTTCTATAGATACACCTTTAACTTCAGTATTGTAAAGTATTCCTGAAACTGCCTCTACTGCCTCGCTGCTAGTAGTAATTGAGACTTCTATCCATTCTTTGTCCATAGGTTCCCTCCTATACAAAATTTTATCCGATCGCTACCATTGCTAACACCCTCATCTTCTACCAAAGTGGGGGATAAGCACTGCTACGCGCCTGGATAAGTTCTTCTAAGGTTCAGCTGGAGAAAGTAATCCTTATAAGCAAACTCCATCTGAACCTAAGAATCACTTGATACTATAGAGTTTCTAATTTGAAAGTTGACTTATACGCAGATATATTTTAAATTAATAATTCAACTTTCGCAGTTTAAAAACTTTGCGAAGCAAAGCTTTTTGAGTTGAGAGTTGAAAATTGAGAGTTGAGAGTGAAGGTTGATTTTTAGCTATCGCAAAAAATCTTTAAATTTATATGAACCAGCAATGTTTCGCCTTAGCGAAACGAGTTGTCAAAAATTTAATCAAAGATTTTTTGTAGTGTAACGAAAAAAAATCCACATTAACTCTCCACTTTCCACTCTCAATTCTCAACTAAGCAAATTGCTTCACATTATTTTTATATTAAGTCAATTTCTTATGTGGGAAAATTGACTTAATAACTATTAACTATTCATTCTTAATTATTAATTCTTAACTATACTAGTGGTGATGTTTAATTTTTTCAAAAATAGACTTTTTTCCACTTTCTCCCTCAGGTATTTCTCCATTTGCCTCCATTAACATTACAATGGCTTCTTTCTGCTTTTCATTTAAATCCTTAGGTACATCAACAATTACATTTACATATTGGTCGCCTCTACCATGACCATTAATCCTAGGAACACCCTTACCTTTAAGCCTAAATACAGTTCCTGATTGAGTTCCTGGTGGTACATCATATTTTACGTCTCCATCTATGGTTGCAACTTTTAAACTAGTTCCAAAAGAAGCTTTACCAAAACTTATATGTGTATCTGTATATATATCAAATCCTTTTCTCTTAAACTTAGAATGAGATGAAACCATTATATTTACATAAAGATCTCCTGAATGTCCGCCATTCTTGCCACTTTCGCCTTGTCCCCTTAATGGAATTATATTTCCATTATCTACTCCTGCTGGAACCTTCACTTTTATCTTTCTGTGTTTTCTTACTACACCTTTTCCTCTGCATTCTGGGCAAATATCTTTTATTATAGTTCCTCTTCCACCACATTTATCACAAGTGCTCATACTTACAAAGCTTCCAAGAGGTGTATTTCTCTGCGTTCTCATCTGTCCTGTTCCACCGCACTTATCGCAAGTATGGGGATGTGTTCCTTTTTTAGCTCCTGTTCCACCACAATCTTCACATTTTTCATTTCTAGCTATATTTATTTCCTTTTCCACTCCAAAAACAGCTTCTTCAAAAGTCAAATTTAGGGTATATTCAAGATCTTCTCCTTTTTGTGGTGCATTTCTTCTTCTGCTTCTACTAGAGCCAAATCCGCCTCCACCAAAGAAAGAATCAAATATATCTCCAAATCCACCCATATCTGAAAAATCAAAGCCTCCAAACCCTGCATCGCCGCCATTGAAATCAGTTGTTCCAAACTGATCGTATTGTGCCTTTTTTTGAGGATCTGAGAGTACTTGATAAGCTTCATTTATTTCCTTAAATTTTTCTTCAGCTTTTTTATCATTGGGATTCCTATCTGGGTGGTATTTTAATGCTAATTTTCTAAATGCTTTTTTTATATCTTCATCACTTGCACCTTTTTCAAGTCCAAGTATTTCATAATAGTCCTTCTGTGCCATTTTTTACTTTTCACCACCTAAAATATAAAATATTTTTTCTAAAACAAAGATTTAAATTCTAATTTCTGTAACTCCTTCTCCTTTCAGTCGAATGAGTAAGTGATTCACACC